>Ga0209589_1007347_pt1 | contig 17780 bp, 7 predicted proteins | sample CowpeawhiteBW_FD_187525 | JGI IMG/M metagenome (GOLD analysis project Ga0209589, IMG submission 187525) | Root nodule microbial communities of legume samples collected from California USA - Cow pea white BW (SPAdes) (version 2) | ecosystem: Host-associated > Plants > Roots > Nodule | place: USA...
ATATATATATATATATATATATATATATATTAGTATTTGTTTTGTATTTAATGAGTTATATATAATTGAAGAACCACTACAAATTATAAATTTGCATGAGAAAAAAAATGGATATGTCAAGAAAACTTTTAACGTAAAACATTTTAACAATGCAAAATTCAATCATGTGTTATTGTATATCAACAATACTTAATAACAAAAATTAACAACTAACATTTACAATAAAGAAAAAAAATGTGTATATTTTTTGCACCACAATTTATTAGGATTATTTTTACTATGAGAAATATAGACAAATTTCACATCAATAAAATATTTTGGAGGATAGTTTGGATATCAATCATTTAAAGTAGGGGTGGGCATGGATTGGATTTTTAATGATCCAATCCACATCCATTTTAGATCCAAATAATTGGATTAGATTTTTGACTCAAATCCATTTTTTTAGCAAAAAAGTAGTTTGGATTTTTTTAAAATTCAGATCCAAATATTTGGATCAAGATTTAAATCCAATCCAAATATTTGGATCAAGATCAAAATCCAGAATCCCATTTTTTATAAAAGAAATTTAAATTGAATTTTTTAAAACTTGTGTCATTAAGGCCCGGATAACCCGGATGGGCCCGACGACCCAAATGGGCTCGACGACCTAGACGGGCCCGAAAACACGAATAGGCTTGAGGATGGGAACGGGCCGGACGACCCGAATGGGCCCGACGACCCGAACGAACCTGTCCAAACAGTCGGGCCCAATCGGGTAGTCAGACACGTTCGAGTCGTGGGGCCCGTCTGGGTCGTCAGGTACGTTAAGGTCATCAAGCCCGTTTGGGTGATCGGGCCCATCTGGACGTCGAGCCCGTCTGGGTCGTAGGCCTCGTCCGGGTCGACGTGCCCGTTCGTGTCGTCGGGCCATCCGGGTCGTAAGGCCCGTGTAAGTCGTCAGGTTCGTCCGGGTCGTCAGACCCGTCTGGGTCGTCCGAGTCGTCAGGTCTGTTTGAATTGTCCGACCCATCCGGGTCGTCCGACCCGTTTGTGTCGTCGTGCCCATCCGGGTTGTAAGGCCCATGTAGGTCATCAGACCCGTGCGGGTCGTCGGGCCTGTCCAGGTTATTTGCCCCATTCGAGTCTTCGGGCCCGTTTGGCCCATTCGGGTCTTTGGGCTCACCTGACTCATTAAGTCATTGGGCCCGCCTGCCCCGTTCGGGTCATCAGGCTCACTCGAATTTTCCGGATTGTTGGGCCCGATCGACTCGTTCGGTTTGTCGTGCCCGCCTAGCCTGATCATATCTTTAGGCCCGTCCAACCTCTTATGGTCGTCGGGTCTGCCCGATCCGTATAAGTTGTCGAGCAAGACCCGTCCAAGTCTGAATTTAACATAGTCCATCTCAACCTTTAGTCTAACCCAACTAAAAATTTAAATTGAAAATTTGGATTGGATTGTTTGGATTATCCATATTTAAAAATCTTGATTTATAAAATGGATATCCAATCCATAAAATATATAAAATGTAGATTAGATTGAAATCCATATCCATTAAATGGATTGGATTTTTAATAAAATGGATTATAAATGGATTGGATTGGAGCAAAAGTGGATTGAATCAAGAAAATTAGATTTTTTGCTCACCCTTAATTTAAAGCATATGAAAGCAAATAAATAAGATGATCTTTAATCAAGGAAAGCTAGATGTCGAGAAAGTATTTTTGTATGGCCCAATTAAAAGCTTGTGAATGGTTAAGATACAAATTTCCTCATGTTATATTATCTTATTCATATTGGTACCAATATCTATTGGAATGTATAAAAACACTATGTTAGTCATGATTATGATGAATAAAAAACAACTATGCACATTATAAAATAGTCTTGTTTAGGTTAACGAAAAATGTTATTGGAGGTGTGCACAAAGAGAATGAGTAGTACTAGCAGTATGTGGTACAATATTTATCATAAACTGAACTCTGAAGTTGTCTACTTGTTGATAAACAAGGATTAATCACAATAGCCATAATGCATATGTTGTCTTTTCTTCTTTTTGCTATTCTTTGTCATAGCAGTACAAAAAAGAAAGGATAGGACATGAGGAAGATTTAATTCAATCAAGGATCAAATACTTAGAATAGTAGTTGTTATCTTGGTAACCTATATATTGATAGTCTCTATTGATTGTGCGTGTAAAAGAATGATGGATCAAGTATTGAAAATGTTGCTAGATCATAATAATTACTATACATCTAAACGTTTAACCGTGATAATTACTATGTATATATATATATATATATATATATATATATATATATTATGCTCTTTACTATATTTTTATTTCAAAGATGTATGTTATCATCATTTGAAAGCTTAGACGAAGGTCACAAGGTCTGAAATAATCAATGCAAATTATTATTATGAGGAATGAAAAAGAATAGGACCATTCTATATATTTAGAGGGTCAAATTTTAGATAGGTTACTATAACTCTTATATATTATAGTATATGGATTGTAATGTAAAATTTAATTTTTGGATGAGATTGTATGTAATGATATGATAAAGATATTTTTTAGCAATGTTATATAGCAAGAAAAGTTATATTGCTGATTTTATTTTTCTTTTTGTATTTCAAGAGTCAAACTTATTTAATATATTTGTTTTTTTTATAAAAATAATATAAAATATACTTTAATAACTATAAATATATGTGGTTATTCGAACAATCAAACTGTTCATAATTAATTTTAAATATATAATACTCTATTTAAATATAATAAATATTTTATTTAGTTATTAATTTTCAGTTTCAAACTCAAGCAAAATATTTATCTTTTTACATTTGTAAGAAAATATTATTCATCTTAAATAAAGAAAAAGTAAAGTTTAAAAAAATATAAAAACTATCAAAAATTGAATGATTTAAACAATTTATATTAACATCATATTGGAAAAAGTTATACTTTAATTATAATTTTTCTTATAAAATATTGAACATTTATATTTCAATATAAATGAACAAATAGTTATAATATATATGTGATTTAACTTCATTACTTATTATTATATTTAAATATGCCTTTTTTTACAAGTATAAGTATGTTATAAAAAATAAGTATAATAAATCAAATAAAAAATATAAATGTTATATTATTAACAATTTAAGGGATTATAAGAACTGTTTTAGAACAAGGGAAAGTATTAAATCATATAACAAAAAACTTAAAAGAGTGAAGTTTTTATTTATAAAAATATATTTTCATATTTAAAATTTGAAGTTTTACTTTCCATACTTTTAATTGACTCCTTATCAATATGTATTTTTTAAAATAACATAGGATTAAAAACATATGGAAGAAGAGGAATTTATCATTTGATTAAAAGTAAACGAAAAAGACAAGTGTCATGTAAAAAGTAGAAAAAATGCAATGGTAATTTTATTAAAAAATTAATAAAGTTAATTCCTAGTTTAAAATTAGATATATATTCTCTAATTTTATTTAAGTCAGGATAAATAAATTTATTTATTTTTAACTGTGAAATCAATATATTTTCATAGTTGATAGTGATTTGACTAATCTTTTAAACACTCAGATGTAACTGAATATATATATATATATATATATATATATATATATATATATATATATATATATATATAGTCCATCTATGAATAAAATAACCATACTCAACGTTCTGCGAATGAAAAGAGGACACATTTCTGTGATTAGGGTAAACAGCAGTAAGTAACATACAGAGATAATAGTTGATGAGGTATGATTAGGGTAAATAGCAGTAGAAGTAATAGTTGATGAGTTGCAAATTATAATTGAAACATGCAGAAGATTGGTGAGATTGTTTTGGTGACATATATAAGTAAAGTTGAGGGAACATAACTTAAAACTTAAGGGCTATTACTTATTGAAAACCGAGAGAAGATGGTATTTCCGATGGATACTAGAAAAGTAAGGGGTAAGTGGTGAGATCAGAGGTTGGTCCGCTATGACCACTAGGATGGCTTGGCTGTAGGCTCAAGGCAAACATGCGTGGACCTAAATTTGAGAACCCGATCACAGACTCGTACTCTCCTCCATTCTCTATCAATGCAAAACGTGGATCTTCTGCTCTTGCATCCTTCAACACACCAAAACTCATTAATGAAGCAAAGTAACTTCCAATCTCAAACCAAAATTTTAACATAAAGATCAAGAGATCAATATCAGAAACATAACTGATATGTATATATACGAAGAAATAGAAGACTATACAATTGTTGTTTTCACTTCGTGTGTTTGTATATAAGTTAGGAAGCATGAGGTATACTGAAATCAACAACATAAATGTGCTAAATTACATACCAAGTCACGCAAGAGCCTGTTGTGCACTTCTTTCTCGTTATTAAACTAAAAGAAGAAGAAAAATCAGAAATGTCAGTAATAAAATGAAGTGAAACAAGCACCAAAGAAAACGGAATTAACGAGATATGTTCACTACTTTACCTTCTTCCTTTGGGTGTCAATCTGGTTTGTTATCACTTTATACTGTCAACAGTTGTCACAATTTAAGGAACTCGTTAGCATGGTATGATATGGTAAATTCGAAATCTTCAAACAGGACCACAACCACTGTGTGTTTCCTTTTAAAAGCAACCAAATTATGTTCCACTGCACATGTTTTGTAATAAAATCTGGCACTAGTCTTAATTAGAGTGTTTCCATTTTAATCACATTCAACAGTTTAACTTCGGTAAACAACAGTATTACTTGCTTGGTGCAAATAACTTTCGGAGACAGTGTAAGAAAGGAAGCTATCAAGAAAGAAGAAGGGTTGTACGAAAAAATTATTAGGGATCTTGAACCATCACCAGTGTTTCATTCCATCTAAAGCAATATGTATTTAGTTTTTAGATTTAAGAAAGAAATAATGAAACTCTAGTTATGGAAAAGTGGGTATCTAAAACTGTCTAATAATATTTTGTGTGTCCTTGTATGGATAAATAGATAATAATTGAAAATAGGTTTTATAGCCTGAGAAAGTTTGTCGAAAGGAGTTACGTTTTCATGCATGAAAACAAAATTTAGCATGTAATCTAAAGGAATGAAATAAAAATTAAAAAAATATTACGAAATTAATTATAGGAAAAAATGATTTTTTTTGAAGACTGTACTTAAATTTTTTTAAGAAGTAATAGTGGGTATACTTTTAATTCCTTGTTATAGCATGATTTTTTTCACAAAAATTTCATACTAAATTTTCTTATGAAAAAAATATTATTAAGAATTGTTGACGTGGACAAGTCATCCAGAGCATCATATATATATATATATATATATATATATATATATATATATATATATATATATATATATATATATATATATATATATATATATGTTCAGAATAAATATTGAGCAGCTCCAGCTAGCTCCAGATTAACAAGTGAACTGGAAAAAGAAGACACATAACACACCTTCACCAATAGAAATAAATTCTACCCAGAAAAGAAGCAAATTTTGTATTATAACTTCACATTTTTTTAATTGAAAATATACAGTTTCGAATGATGTCGTGTACTCATGTGGTTTTGCTCAGATCCGAACATTGTGTCACAGGGAATGAATCCAAAAGAACAAAGGGGGTCCCCAAAATTCAGCAGAGTTTGATATCTCAAACCAATTCAATATTGGAGAACTAATTAACCATTACTGCACGCTCATCGTAAACAAGCTTTGTTCCTATGTACTCCTAAGGTATATATAAACTAAAAAATATATACCAACTCCAAGTTAGATTTCAAAAATTAATGAACAAGTGAAAAGAAATACCAAATTTATCAATCTTATTGATCAGAAAGGAAAATGGTACTTTTGGACGACCAGGTGTTAAAGTTAAACATGAAATCCTACCCTAACAATCAAATAATTTCCGTCATTGACTTTTAATCATAGCTGAAGAATTTTGATGTAATCCAATGCATTAGAATAACTAGGCATAATAATCTCAACTTTTGTAATCTTCATTTTAATAAGGGCAAACAACATAGAAGTTAAGAATTTAATTAGGAACTATAATGTATATAAATTTCAACAAAAGAAACTATATCCTGGATAAAACTGATGCCAAAATAGTTAGCACTCTCAAATCTGTACCTCCATGATATGTATATCTAGCTATCTATATATAGATAGGTAGCCGACACTAGCAAGTTTTGAATTAAGACACATGCACACATTAATTAAGGTGTGAGAGAAAAAAAGCGGAAAGTAATTTCACCTTACGCTCACGAACAATCTTGGCGGCCTTGTCCATTTCTTCCTCCAGGAGCTTTAGATCTTCCATGTTCAGATCGATGAGGCAATCTCCCATCCTCTGCCTAAGCCATGAGCAAGTAAACATATAAAACATGTGCAGATCCAGAAGAAAAACACTGAGCGAGAAAATTATACCTAATCTCCTTGCGAAGATTCTTATTGACCTCTTTGAGTTTCTTCAGGTTCTCTTGCATATTCTGGCGAAGAAGAAGAAGAAAGAAAATGAGTTGGAAGAAGTAAATCTGAAGAAAAAAGAGAGAGAGAGAGGAGAGAGAAAAGAGAACCTCGTAGTGAGAGTTCCAGAGATCAACTCCTAGGGTCATCTGGTATTGATCAAAGAAGTGTTTTGTTCTGGAAAAGAAAAAGGACATTAGATAGGTAGGTAGGTATAGGGTTTGTTTGGGAATTGAATTGAATCGAAGAGAAGAGAAGAGAAGAGAATATGAACGTACGAGGTGGAGGGGCTAATGTACTCGTGGAGTTTGCCAGTGCTGGAGAACATAATAATAGAAACCTTGGCATCGCAGAGAACGGTGAGCTCGTTGGCCTTCTTGAAAAGGCCATTGCGTCGTTTGGAGTAAGTGACTTGGCGGTTGGTGGTGTTCTCTATCCTCTTGATCTGGATCTTTCCACGAGCCATAGCTGTTGCTGCTGCTTTCTGCTTCCTTATGCTTATGCTTATGCTTCTGTTCCTTTCTATCTGCTTCTGCGGATTCTGAGTGATAATAGGAACAGGAATAGGATAATGAGTTAATGAGGGAAAGAGAAATACAAAGGGAAGGTGGGGGGAGCTGCATTGCCTCAAATGGGACACCTCTTTGCCAAATTAACGAAAGCTATTGCAGGCTTTGTCATAAACGTCCTATGCTCTTTCTCGTTTCATCGTCAACGCCGCTCCCATGTGCCCACTGGGGACCCTTACTTTCCGTCTCTCTCCGTCACCCAACCGTTAACCCTTTTCTCCCTTTCACCATGCTTAGGGCAACTCTTTCACTCTTATCTTTACCACACCATTTTCAACACATCAATTATTTCTTTTCCGTCTCAATGCCTCCTATCTGAAACAAACAAACGCTGAGAGTGATGCCATTAAAAACTCTGATTTCCATAACAAGCGACTTCCGTCATAGCTGTTGCCTCCGCCATTGAACGCAACGTTATATCCTTCAGATTATACACATTGCTCCACACATTGATATATATAGTTATATGTACCCCTGTTGTGTTACTCCTAGCTAGGTTTAGGTGTTAAATGAAAGTGAAGGACCAATTTAAAATTCAAACATTCAATCAAAACCTTTAACTTGTCACGCCCCACTAAATTGGAAAAAAGTTAACGTTCTTCATCCAGGCCTTCTGCTCTTGTCATTTCCAATACCTCAACACCAAATTTTTAACTTCTAATCTCAAATTTCATAATACATTTTTCTTAACACCAAATGTGCTCATAAACTGCTAAAAACAATTATTAGATTTGTTTAATGTGTATGGCATTTTTTAACACATAAAAAAACTATAACTATTAGGGCTTTGTCGCCTAATTTCATGATACACGTTTAATTCGAGTAAAATTATTTTGAAAGGCATAGATATGAGTTTAAAGAAGAATAGAACAATCATGTCAGAACAACTAATGACTTGATACCATTTTTTCAAAGTGGGATTGCGACAACACAGTTTAACTTTAGGTTAGTAATTTTGTAACTCCATCCATCCTTTCCAGGTTGTAAGACAATGTTCTTACTTGTGAGTAACTCTATTTAAAAAATCACTTTTCTCTTTTGATAACATATATAAACGATACAATGTTAATTTATTTGTTATACATTTTTATATTAAATAAGTATTTCTCTAGCATTTACTCTTGGTGTACACTTCAACTCCAACACTTACTGTTATAATTACTTATGATAACATTGTCAAACTTTTAAATTAATATATTAAATATTTATTTAGTAGGTAAATATTTACAGCTAAAGCTCAATGAATTTCACTGAAAAAAAATATAAACTAAAAAGAAATAAATTATTTACAACGATGAATTATTTTCTTTGTCCACTTTTAATCATTGCGAGTCTTCATGATTATATTTACATTCCAATAATGATTTTTTTATGCAAACAATACTTGTGAATATGCACTAACACTTGCAACGAATAAATCTTCATTATAAGATGATGAATGCATTAATAAAGGATTACGAAGGAGACTTTAACTTTAACGTAACAAAAAATTGTATTTTTAGATCAAGCATTGTATTTATTTTTTACATTTTTTAATCAATATTTTTTTTATTGTCTAATATTAGTTCATTAAATTAGAATGTTTATTAGTATTAAACTTCATTTTGTATTTTTATTTTTTTAATCATTTTGCTTTTGTTAGAATTGTAAATTTTTTATCTTTATTTTTTGTAATTTCATAATTCATAATTTGATAGTTATATATTTAATATTTTTATAATTTATATTTTCTATTTTATAATTTTAATTAAAGTTAAAAACAATTTTTGTTAAATACAATACATGTTTTGGGTAAAGTTCTCGTCGTTATGATATATTGTAACAAAAATATCATGTGATGACATCCAACCAAGATGACAATGTATGATAACTGCCACATCACACAATTAATTAGAGTTGTCAAAATGGGTTAGAACTCGCGAGTCAACCCGGCCCACCACGGGTTCAGGCAGGGTTGGGTTGAAATTTTTTTACAAATTTTAATACGGGTTGATTTTTGACCGACTCATCCGGGTTGAACCCGTGGTGAGCCGGGTTGGCTCACCAACCGGCAAATAAAAGGGTCACAAAAGTGTTTTTATTTTTTTTATTAAGTTGGACTTTACATTTGGGTCATGTTAGATTGTATTTTTATCCAACACATGAATAATTTGTATTTTTTTTTATTTTGGTTTGTATTTGAATTGTATTAAAATTTATTTAAATTTTAATTAGAATTACAATTTAGTTTTGACTAAAAAAAATAAAAAAATAAAATTTTTTTATTTAAGTGAACCCGTGAGCCAACCCGTTTAACCCGCCAATCTGTGGTGGGTCGAGCCGAGTTCAAATTTTTTTGGTTCACTAAAAAATGAGCCGGATTAGATTGGCTCACTAAATCATCAACTCGTGGTGAATTCAGCCGGATCGGGCCGGATTACCCATTTTGACAGCTCTACAATTAATAGAAACATTTAACTATCGGGACTCAATTAAAAAAATTTAAAATATGGATAATTTAACAGGCCACCAAAATTTATTATGGACTCGATTGAAATTTCCAAAATTGATCATGGAATCAAAACAAACTTATATTTTTATATTGAACATTATTATGCATTAGGATTGACCTTCTTTATCATTTATATTTGTTCCATTATTAACATTTTTATTCTTTAATGGTAAATCTCTTCCATATTAAATATTCTCTTTAAAGTTTCAATTATTAACGAGCACTAAATGGTGTTTTTGATAAATTATACCATTATTAGTTCAAATTAAAAAAACACATATGTAACATTTACATTAAAAAAAAACTTTTCATATATGGATTTGTATATGGTTGGGAATGACTTTCAATACAAGAGCTCCACAAAATTTATACTGATCATTAATTTATTTTTTATACTATTTATTCCTAATATGTAAGAGAAAATATAATATAAATTGTTTTATTAATATGCCAAGAATCAACCATGCAAATGAATTATCATATTTAACTCGAAGTTTTAATAAGACATTACCTAAATTATTAATAAGTATTTATACTTATATGCTTTTTATTCGTATATATTTTTCAATGTGAAACTTCAAATTAAGATTTAAACTTAAAAAGAAAAACTCATTTGTGTAAAACTGTCATATCTATAGTCTCTTTCCAAAAATTTGATGTATAAGTTCAAGTTTTTTTTTCTCCCTTCAATACCTTGTAAGTACTTGCTCTTGAGTGCTCACACTTGTTAAATTATTTTATTAAAATAAGATTATTAAGTTGTTCAAAAGATAGAATATACTAGTTTATAGCTAACATTGAAACAATGATAAATTACATGTTTTATTTATTTTATATTTTTTCACTGTTAATTTTGTTCTAGGCAATAAATATTAACTTGTAAAAAATGAAGTCTTTTATCTTTATTTAAGATAGATTTCGTTTTCCTATAAAAGGAAATTATATATGTTCATACGAAATCGCCTGTGAATAAATACAAGATAGAAACAAAAAATTAATAACTTTTTGTATTTTCTTTGTGTGGAAGTTATGTTTTCCTATTTGATATTTTATTCTCTTTGTCTTTCTTAGAATATCCAAGAGACCCTCAAGGTCCATGGTCATTTTTTACAATGCACATTTAGTATGATAATATTTCTACGTTATTTTTATTGTATTTATTTTTCTCATATTTACTAATCTTCCCCTTGTTAGTATTCATTTAATTTCCTGCATGCATTTTGTGCTTTTTTTATATTTTGTTTTATTTCTTCATAACTATATATTGTCAAGAAACACCAAAAATCCAAGATGCATATTTTATCAAACTCCTTTCACCACACCTAACCAAGTTTCTCCAGATCATATCCAAGAAACCTTCAATAAAAAAAATTTACAATTCAAACAAAGTCTTTATCTACTTAGCCTCTATTACGTCTCGTCATTAATGTTAGTATATGTTAAGAATCCAAATATGAATCTAAGTCTTATATTGAGTAAAAATGAAAAAGTTAGACTCATGCTTATTGATATTAAATTTTCCGGTGACTCTCTCTCAAAAGATCCAACAATATACTTTATCCATAAACAGTAAAATGAACTCATAATCTTTATCACCTTTTCTTCCAAACCAACCTTATAATTCATAAACGTTAGTGAAGAAAATTGAATTTACAACATATTCCGTTCTTCTTTCCGATTTTACCATTATGTCAACCTAATTAAAAATACTATTCTCGGTTTTACTTACGTTTTTGTTAACCTTACCATGACAAATCTATGAGATTTCCTTCAAGAACTATCTCAATATATCCTCGACATTTGTCCCTAGCTTTTCATACATCAAACATGCTATAATCTAGCTAAAAACAACCAAGATATACAAGCTAATAAGAAACTAAGTTTTGAAAGTTTAGTTTTTTCTTTATCTTTCCTTGCATTCTGAAGTTTGACTAAACAATTCTTTTCGAGCCTTTCATCTGTGTAACCTATTTTTTCGTAGTACGTTCCAACATGAACATGCTTAAAGTCATCCAACAAACATGTAACATGCATGGGACCTTCAAATGGTTTGGTCAATTTGGGCCAAATTGGTAACTTTGCACCTAAATTTGTCAAATCCAACCACTAATGAGACCTAAAAGTAGGTATGGCTTTGTCATGATATATATATATATATATATATATATATATATATATATATATATATATATATATATATATATATATATATATATATATATAAAGTAATGTCACAAATAAAAACCATTAATTGAACAAAAAAGAAATTTAGAGAATAGAGAAATAAAAATTGCTATGGCTGACTGTGATGCTACTTTTTTTTATTAAGACATTATTTTAATGTTTTTCCCTTGGCTGAGTATTTGGTCGCTCCTATTGTATATATAGCTCTGAAGAAGACAATAGAAAATCCAAGTTTGATCAAAATTCGGAAAAGAAAAGAACATAAAAGTCATACACATACCTCTACCTAATCCATTTGATTTTGACATGCCTAGTTTTGTTTACATTTTGGCTGTATTTTCAACACCCTAAAGATCAACATTTCGCAAGAATAATCAAATAGCATGCACCTTTTTGAGCTATTTAACTAGGTTTTTTTTTTTGTTTGTTTATTAAAAATGGGTCAGGGTGTGATTAGAACAGATATATTATTTTAAATAAGTGGTCTTCAATGGTTATAACTGTTTCCATAGCTTGATTATAAACTAAGGACCTACCCTTCGTTGCTTGATCCCACAAATGAACGAAAAGATATTTTCATCTAAATTCGAATTAAAGAATTAGGTAAAGAAAACATAATTAATGTATTGCAACAAAATATCAGAAATGAAGATTCATGAACTTGGTTGTCTTTATATATCGATATTATTCCTTGTGCGAATTCGCTTCCTCCTCTCCTTTGGACTTGCGTGTCTCATATTTTAAATAGTATACTTTTGATATTTCTTTTAAGAAAAATATACGTATTTGCATATATATTAAAATTTGTATGTATATAAAACTCCGATTTATTATTTTTTCACGCTCCACATTACTACGAATTAATTAATATAGAATATTAGTTGTTATGATTGACAGGGTGTGATCTTTAGTTCAAAGAAACTGAACATGTAAACGTATATTATACGAGTAATGCATATCAGTACTCAATTTTATGCATATATCCATTATTTTATCCCAAATGCTCTACGTTTCCGTATCTTTTTTAAATATGATTTTAATTTGCGTTTCGACAAAGGGATAAGCAACGCATATATTGTTTAAGAATAATGAAAAAAAAAAGAAAGAAAAAAGTGTTGACTGTGAATCATTGTTTTCTCTGGGTTGCCAGAGAGGTAAAACTTAAACTGTTGTAGAGGGTGTGGCTATTTTTGACATAACATGAAGCAGAAATTAACGGTCTATATTTATAACTTCCTCAGTAAGAGGTAGCAGTAACTTGTGTAGTTGGTTGAGCTGGTAGCACAGTTCAAATTTCGGATATATCAGTTATATTTTTCACTATACTTCCACAGCTAATAATGAGAAAAGGTTGTTTAACACAATTTAACGACTATTTAACAACTTTTGTAGACATAAAATTGTTTTTATAAAATTTAATTTTTATAATTTTAAAAGAAAAAGAAAGTAAATAATAATAAGAAGTAATGTCAAATGATAATAAAAAAATACAGTTATATCAAAATATCAGTATCTCTTAATAATATATATTAAAATATTAAAAAATATTATTAAGATATTAATATGCTAAATTATCAAGTACTTATGTTTTTTATTTTAAGGAGAGATGACAAACATATAATTTCCCTTCTCATATTCACCCATAATAATAATAAAATTTAATATGGAAGTATGAGAATAGTTAAATTGTGTATGAAATTTAATTATGAAACGGTATTTTTAAAAGAGAAAAATATAAAATGAAATAACTTTTATTCATTAACCAAAACTTTATAAAGTTATTAATTTATCCAATAATAGTTGTTTTTATTAATTTCTCTAAATTTGTACTTATTTTAATTTTATTTAGAAAATTAATTAAACAAGAGTATATGAATCTAAATCTTCCATTATAATTATAAATACAAAAGAAAGTTAAACAATATTTAAAAACAAGAATCACACATCTATAGTATTTTGGGTTGGAGTGGTATTTGTATGTTACATATGTGTTGCATTGGATATGATGATGGGATGGATTAAGGAAAAAGGTTGCAACATAGGATATGGTTATATATCCGCGGGTAGAAGCATGTTAGAGTTGAGGAGAGTAAACATGATGAGAGCAATGGAGACAAGAACTGAAAGAGCCAACAAAAGGAGCATTAGGATGTGAGAAAAAGTTCCTTTCACTTCTTCTGCGTAATCCGTTGAAACAAGAGCAAGTGCAGTAATAGGAAATGAGTAAGCCCACCATGCAACGCTGAACCTTCTCATCGATCTTCTGAACAGTCTTGGCCTGCAAATCTGCTTCAACACATAAATTCATTTTCCTTCTTATTTCATTTCTTTCAAAAATTCAAATATTAGCTGGCAATTAAGGACTCTCCCTCCCTGCATCGCACACCGCTGTTGAAAATTGAAATCGACTATGGATGTTGACTTTCACCAATATCACTTGTTTTCATTTCGGGGAAGGGAAAAACTATTGCATGGATGAAAACAACTAGAGTTTAAATTATACAATATTTTTGTTCTCCTCTGTTTTCCACGACAAAATTGTTCAAATAACGGGATATTGAATTTGAATTCGCGTACACTTTAAAACAGCTGAAATCATAGTCTAATAAATATACCAACTTCATCATGTACTAATTCCAGGTTTTGTAATTTTATAATCGTGTTCTATTAAAAAATGGGTGTAACTCAAAAGAGATTCGACATATTTATATTTTTCATCAAATAGTTTATCGAGTTTTTACAAGCAGTTCGTAACACATCTTTTGTTTGTTTCAAACCCAGGAAAAGATTATAGTTGAACTCAAACAAGTAGATAGGTTAATCTTACCAGTGAGGCGAAGAGGAAGAGGGAAAGAAAAAAGAGCATCTTGGAAGCAGTGTCAAAGGTTCCAACAATGGATTCCCAAGCCAAGCTTGCGACGCTGGGCGCTGCAATGAACAAGAACAAAACTGGCCTTAACAACACCGGCACCCCATCTCTACCCGATAATCGCTGATAAAGCGTAACAAAAAGCACGACGTAATGCACCATCCCCACCGCAAACAACCACAACGCACACTCTTTCCACCCCATGTGCGCCGCAGCTTGTGCCCCCACCAAGTTCCCTATCACCGACAACTGGCTGGTGGGGTTCCCCGCCGCAGAGGACAAAACCCTCTTCCCCTTCGTCAACCACTGCCCGTAGATCTTCACGTCAAGCACCATCATCGGGACCGCAAACACCCACCACAGAACAAAGTACAAGGCGGTTTTGGGCGCCACGAACGGCGCTGATTGAAGCAAGAGAAGCCACGAAATCCAGGGCGCGAAGAGGTAGTTAACCCCTACAGGGTGCAAGAACTCGGCCTTCACCATCTTAAAGAAAAAAAAGCACCTCAGGAGGTACAGAAAGGAGAGTAAGACTAGAGTGAAAAGGGAGAGAGACCAGAGTGCATACACAGCCGCCGAAGGAAGCGTGGAAAGCACTCGCGGTAGAGTGGTTGTGTCTTGTTCCGATGTGATTATCGTCTTCCACAGTAATGCTTGGCTTCCGAGGGAGAGGCTTATTCTGAAGTAGCCTGCATGGAATTTGGTCAGAACATAGATTAGGAGCGTTGTGAAAGAGGTTGAGTGTTGGTAGTTGCTAAAACTGTTGGTGTGGCTAGAAACGTTTGAGGTGGTCGTGGTCGTGTCTACTACAAGTTCAATCTGGGATCGGGAACCTTGGGTAGCCATGCCAACGTTGTCCAACTTTTTCGCAAGACAAGAATTTTGTGACAATTCCTCGTGCAAATGCAAGGGTTTTGTAGGGGAATTAGATTAGAACATAAGCAATAGGAATGTGCAAGTGGGCTTATAATAACAATAAATTAATACAAGGTTTGTTTTTGTTTTTATTTTGATTCAAACAAAGGAATTACGTGAGACTTTACAGTTGTTTTGGCACGTTATAGCTGGATAACAAATACATTCTAATGCAGTACAGTGTGTGTATATAGATAAAGTATGGTTCTTCCAATTGTGTTCCTATCAGTGTTGTTGCACGAGGCATGAACGCACGAGTGTTTCATGATTCATGAATATCAAGCGATTGGAGGAAGACTTGAGGGCTCGAAAGTCTAACGTAGGTACCACTTTTGTTTCAACTTGATGAAAGGGTTGTTGTGTCTTGTTGACCTTGGTTTCTAGAGGATAATATTCTCTTGAGTTCTAGATAAAGTTTTCAATTTAATTTAATCCATAGCCTTCGGACAAATTTTAACATGCTCTTTTATTAAATTCCAAATAAAATCAAAATAATAAAGTATTAAATACTTCAAATCACCTTCTGAAATTTATATTTACCCTCTTGAAAAGTAGTTTTCAGTAACATTAAAGAAGTCACATGTAATATTATAGCATACTTTGGAAGAAAACAATATTTTAATAACTTACGGATGAAAACGTTATTAGATTATGCACCAAAATCAGATCAACAATGGATGAAATTAAACCCTTTAATTAAATGAACAATTCTCAATATTATATAGAACCATACGTGGAAACATATCTGATTGGTCTTTGAGAACAACTTAAAATGGAAAAGTAGTTAATTTTCTAACTGTTGAGCACCTTAGGTTTACTTTTGATTTTATCTTGCGTATCAAAACAAAAAATATGAAAAAGATATAAGTATTCTACAAATGAAAACCATAACCTCTTTATATAACTTTGATAAGTTATTTCTTTAAAATCAATATTTCCATTTGAGCACCTTAGGTTTATTTTTGATTTTATCTTTAGACGCGGATGAAAAGAAAAATGTGAAAAAAAATGTAAGTGTTCTAAAAATCATAACCCCTTTATATAACTTTGATAAGTTATTTCTTTAAAATCAATATTTCCATGTGGTCCTTATCGATTTAAAATATTACTTATGATATCTACTCATTAAATTTTCATGACATATATGTGATAGATTTATATTAATTATATTATTTTAATACTTTGCCTATTAATATAATAGTTTTAATACATTTAATTATGTATTAATATATATATATATATGTATATATATATAACAAATGTAACTAACAACATTACTACGAACATGCGCAATATCATGTTGATGGAAGTATAAAAATTGTAAAGTTTGATGGTGAAAAATGAATTAAAATACGAAATGAAAGTCTGATGAAACTTCGCTAATTTTTATCGAGAATAAAAAAAAAAAGAATGTATAAATGTGATGTGTAAAATTAGATTTAAAAAGTAATAAAAACAGATGGTAAAAAATAAGTTTTGAAATAGAATGAATATAGAAAAAATATATATACCTCACTATTTTTTATATAAAATTATATATTTTTAGTGAAAAAAAATATATAAGAGGGAATAGGAAATACACTTCATAAATTGGAAAATGTAAATAGCGAAAACCAAAAATAAATTTCCAGACCTCTAAGGTTAAAGAAAAAAAAATAGGCCCAAAGATGCATTTATAATAGGACCGAAAGTCAACCGGGCGACTGAAAAGTTGGGTCTTTATTCATGTACCTCCAAAATTTTTTTTACACCTCCAACTTTCTTTAAATTCTCAAAAAACCTTTTGACTAATTAAAGAAATCCGCAGACACCATATCTCCAAAATTTTGTCGACTTTCAAAAGTTAAAATATATGACTTCTGGAAGTCAACTTCCGAAAATCAAAATGAATTACCGGAAGTCAAAAATTATCACCGGAAGTCGACTTTCGGAAGTCAAAAAATATTCCCAGAAATCGACTTTCGGAAGTTAAAAAATATTCCCGGAAGTCGACTTCCGTAAGTCAAAAAACAAAATTTATTTTGAATATTTGTAATTCTTTTTAAAATTTATATTTTTTAACTTTTAATGATTTTTTTAGTTTACTACTTTATTTATTTTTATGTTTTCATATTTCTTAATATATATTTTTAAGAAAATATTAATATTTATATATATAATTTTATTTTTATTTAATATACTGACAAATAAATATAAATATAAAAATAAGTAAAATTAAGATAATATTAAACTTTAAATAAAATAAAAATAAAAAAGAAAATATATATACAAATAAATATATA
>Ga0209589_1007348_pt1 | contig 17779 bp, 4 predicted proteins | sample CowpeawhiteBW_FD_187525 | JGI IMG/M metagenome (GOLD analysis project Ga0209589, IMG submission 187525) | Root nodule microbial communities of legume samples collected from California USA - Cow pea white BW (SPAdes) (version 2) | ecosystem: Host-associated > Plants > Roots > Nodule | place: USA...
TTTTTTTTTTTTTTTTAAATTTTTTTTTTTTTTTTTTTTTTTTTTTTTTTTTTTTTTTTTTTTTTTTTTTTTTTTTTTTTATCTTCAAACTTTCCTCTTTATTTATTTATTTTTATTTTGGTCCCTTTCTTCCAAAATACAAATTGTAATACATACTTAATATACATATGTTTATACTTTCTTATTTTGTATCATATATATATATACAATTGAAAAGTTTTATATTATTAAAATATATTAGGTTTAATTACTCGTAAAATATCTAATTTGGTTCAAGGTGTCAAATTGGTATATGAGTATATTTATTAGAGTACATAATATTAGAGTGTCTAATATTATCATAATCTTTCCGATATACTTTATTTAGATCTTTAGAATACATGAGTGTACTTATTAGAGTATAAAATAACATTAATATTCGCTGTATAAGTTATTTATTTATATATATTTTTTTGAAATGGCAAACAAATATATTATCACATGATTTACACCGTACATTCTATTAAAATTTGTTTGAACTTTATTTTTTAATTAAACATATTTTATATAACCGAAAGTTTAAAATTTGACATCATTAATTGAATGGGAAAAGGTAAGCACTATCAAATTAATAAAATAGTGTAAGTATAAAATATTAAAAAACATCTCACGATGAATGTGACACGGTAATAATACAGCAATATTAAAATTAAAATACAAAAATATCGTAAAAGAAGAGAAGTAAGAATAAAAAAAACAATGAAACAAAACAATTTTTTTGAAAAAATTACACATAGATGAGAACAAGCTATGGAATCTCCTCTTATTAAAGGAACTCAAGTTCTAACTTTCACCACTAATACAAAAGAATGGTTACAGATAACGAATCTCATTGTTACGATCCCGTTTTCCTAAATAATAATCATTTCGAGAAGAATAAATATTTAGACCTTTAATTTGTAGTGAAATCTATGTCCACTGACGAATTAAATGAAGTGTACACACGTTCAAGATATTATGGTGCTAATCTGTGTTCTCTTTCTAAACTGGTTGAGACCAGTGCTCCCGTTTGTTTATTTTTTATATTAGTTTTAAGAAAATTAATATAATTATTATTATTTTTGAATGAATAATTTATTTCAATAATTATAATTAAATTTTATAATTATATATAATTAAAATAAAAATATTTAAATAAAAAATTTGATAATATAAAAAAATTAAATAACTGAATATTTTTTTATAAGTAAATTAATTAAAATAAATAATATTATTTTAATATTAGTTTTTTTAAGATAATAATAATAATACTAATAAATTATACTAAAATACTACTGATAATAGTAATAATAATAATAATATAAATAAAAATAACAATAATAATAATATGTTTCCCTCATAATGTTTGCACATAAAAATAAGATCAAACAACAAATAAAAAATAAAAAATAATAATCATGCAGGTAAATGAAATATGACCCATACAAATAGTAAAATGCATGTACAGAATCAAAGTAAAAAATAGATATATTATGAAATATTATCCTGTACAAAATAATAATAACATGATGTTATAATTTATAAATATAAATACATGCAAATATCAATAACTTAAAAGAAAAGAAGAAATATAAGAAAATATATTGATATATAGAGATTAACGGGAGGTCTGTTAGCGGATCCAATTGAAATTACACATAAATGAGAACAAACGATGGAATCTCCTGTTATTCAGGAAACTCAAGTTCTGACTTTCACCACCAATACAAAAGAATGATACAGATAACGAATCTCATTGCTCCAATCCCGTTTTCACAAATAATAATCATTTCGAGAAGAAAAAATATTTAGACCTTTAATTTGTAGTCAAATCTGTGTTCACTGACGAATTGAATGAAGTATACACACTGTTCAAAATATTCTCCATGACGCTAATCTTTGTTCTCTTTCTTTTATGTGAACTGGTTTGAGGCATGTGCTCATGTTTGTTTAATTTTTATTTTAGTTGTAAGAAAATTAATATAACTATTATTATTTTTGAATGAATAATTTATTTAAATTTTATAATTATATAATATAAATAATAATATTTAAATAAAAAATTTGAGAATATAAAATAATTAAATAACTGAATATTTTTTTATAAGTAAATTAATTAAAATAAATAATATTATTTTAATATTAGTTTTTTTAAGATAATAATAATAATAATAAATTATACTAAAATACTACTAATAATAGTAATAATAATATCAATAATAATAATAATAATAATATAAATAAAAATAAAAATAATAATAGTATGTTTCCCATGATGTGCACATAAAAATAAGATCAAACCACAAATAAAAAATAAAAAATAATAATCATGCAGGTAAATGAAATATGACCCGTACAAATTGTAAAATGCATGTACAAAATCAAAGTAAAAAATAGACATATTATGAAATATTATCCAGTACAAAATAAAAAAAACATGATATTATAATTTATAAATATAAATACATGCAGATATGGATAACTTAAAAGAAAGGAAGTGTAAGGCCCGCTTTCAATTCGGCCCCTTTTTCTTAGGGCTGTCTTAACTACTGGGCCTTAGGGTTGACCCAGAAAGGGAAAACAGACTTAGTCCGCCCCAAAACCTAACCTAAACTCACTTTTCGTAAAACAGAAACCCCACTCCCTAGAGCTGCTGCCGTTGCCGTTTTCTGTTAGGGTTCCAACGTTCAAAGTTTAGCTTGGTCTTTGTTCTGCTCACGTAAGTACCTTTAGTCCTTACCGCCTCTGTCTTGTTTAGCTTTCACAGTAACAGTGAAAACTCTGTTATAACTCGTTTTTATCCACTGTTCCAGTTGCGAGTCGGGTTCTAGAGCTGTTGTGCTCCTTAGTTATGTGCCGAAAGACTTGTACAAACCCATTTCCAGGTAGGGAAGCTCTAGCTCATTTGCATATTCCATTTTTGTTATGTTATGAACTGTCGTGTCGAAGTTATGGGCTGGTATGATATGGTTATGAGCTGTGAATGTGTTAATGTATGTGGGATGGGCTGGCTGGGATCGCTGTTGCAGGAAAACTGTGGCGAGACCTGCTAATCTCGCCCAAGCGAGCCAGTCTCGCCTAGGCGAGACAAACAGGGACTCGCCCAAACCCTTTTGCACGAAAGGTCGCCCAGGCGACCTGCTCGACTTTTGAGCGAGCGAACATCTCGCCCAGGCGAGAAGGGACTCACCTAAGCGAGATCCCGCGTTGGCTCCTGGTTCCTCCTTCGAGCCCTCGCCTAGGCGAAGGGGTCCTGCCTAAGCGAGCACGTCTCGCTTGAGCGAGACCCTCCAGCCTGAGCGAGGGGTTGGGCGAGACAGGGCGTTGTTTGGTTGTTTGATTTATCTTGGATGATGGGAATTTGTTTGGGTATGAGGGTTGTGATGAGATACATGTCCGTATGTATGTATATATGCACAAGGAATTGCTAAGTATGTATGATATGAATCATGAATGATGAATGACAGATATTGTGGACCCTTGGCATGTGAAATTAATGAGTGGACTGGAATTAAAGTAACATGGTATTGATATGAGAAGAGGTCCTAGACTCATGGGATGGTGATGATCAGTAGTATGGATTCAAAATGTGATAAGTATGAGGAATTGACCTCAGGGGTTGGTATGAAATTTCAAACGTGATTTAACGTTCTGATATTGTGAATTTATGATTAATTGGTCCGTGTCAACATGTAATTCCTTGGGGTCTCTAGGTGAGACCTTCAGGGTCGCGCTTTAGTGGTTGGGACGTAATTCCATGGCCCCTGTTAGTGGGTGTTCATGGTGGTGCCCCATCTGTATAACTAGGGAAGGATTCAAGTTAAGGTTGCATCCTGACACTCTAAGGAGCCAGTTAGTCTCACTTAGAGCGGACTGACTCCTGTGGTGAGAGTAGCTGGAGGCCTAAAATTCAGTAAGGGCCAACCTTGTGGTGAGGGAAATTCGATTCATTGTGACACTTGTAACACATAGCTCGGGGTTGAGCAGCTCTGGGCTGAGCAGAGGTATCCACCACAGGTACAAGCATCCGCTGAATCCGACTAAGTTATACGTATTCGGATGAGTCGAGTCGAGTCGTAGTGTATTGATTGAGAGTCATAACATGTTTGGTTGATGTTTGGATATTGAATGGTGAGAAATATGTTTTGACTGTATGATAAAAATGTTGTTGGCTCTAGCTTACCCTGTTTATTGTATGGTTGTCTTGTATGTGGTTCTTCTTTCTTGCGATGATCATCAATTTGATTGATGGGAGCAGATGGGCGAGGTTCCAGAGGTCAGCAAGGAAATGGAGATTCCGCAGCATAGTCCGCGTGGACTAGTTTATATTTTCTGTATGAGTTCATCTAGGGCTGCGACCCACAAAATAGATGGTTTTAGATTTATATACTTTTAGGTAATTCTTTATCCCATTTTCTTTTGGACATCGTGGTGTGCCATGGATCGTTGGGAGCTTAGTTTCAAATTCCCGGACTGTGCTTGTATGTTATTTTATGCGACGCTAATTTAATTTCGCTTATAAATTAAATGGGGTGTTACAGGAAGAAATATAGAAAAATATATGAACATATAGAAATTAATGGGTGGTTCGTTAGCGGACCCGATTGAAATTTTACATAGAGGATAACAAGGGATGAAATCTCCTCCCTTTCAGGAAACTCAAGTTCTGACTTATACCACCAATACAAAGAATGGTTACAGATAACGAATATCATTGCTCCAATCCCGTTTTCTAAATAATAATCATTTTCGGAAGAAAAAATATTTAGGCCTTTAATTTGAAGTGAAATCTGTATCCACTGCGAATTAAATGAAGTGTACACACGTTCAAAATATTCTCTATGATGCTAATATTTGTTCTCTTTTTTCTATGTGAACTGGTTTGAGACCCGTGCTCACGTTTGTTTAATTTTTATATTAGTTTTAAGAAAATTAATATAATTACTATTATTTTTGAATGAATAATTTATTTAAATAATTATATTTAAATTTTATAATTATATATAATTAAAATAATAATATTTAAATAAAAAAATTGATAATATAAAAAATTATATAACTGAATATTTTTTTATAAGTAAATTAATTAAAAACAAATAATATTATTTTAATATTAGTTTTTTTAAGATAATAATAAATTATACTAAAATACTACTAATATTAATAATAATGATATCAATAATAATAATAATAATATAAATAAAAATAGCAATAATAATAGTATGTTTCCTCATTATGTGTGCACATAAAAATAAGATCAAACTACAAATAAAAAAATAATAATAATCATGCAAGTAAATAAAATATGACTCGTACAAATTGTAAAATGCATGTACAAAATCAAATCAAAGTAAAAAATACACATATTATGAAATATTATCCTGTACAAAATAAAAATAACATGATGTTACAACTTATAAATATAAATACATGCAGATATCGATAACTTAAAAGAAAATAATAAATATAGAAAAATATATTGACATATAGAAATTAATGGATGGTCCGTTAGCGGACCCGATTGAAATTTCACATAAATGAGAATAAGGGATGAAATCTCCTAAACTCAAATTCTGACTTACGGATAATGAATCTCAGTGCTTCAATCCCGTTTTCCTAAATAATAATCATTTTGAGAAGAAAAAATATTTAAGCCTTTAATTTGTAGTGAAATTTGTGTCCACTGACGAATTAAATGAAGTGTACACATGTTCAAAATATTCTCTATGACGCTAATATTTGTTCTCTTTTTTTCATGTGAAGTGGTTTGAGACCCGCGCTAACGTTTGTTTATTTTTTATTTTAGTTTTAAGAAAATTAATATAATAATTATTATTTTTGAATGAATAATTTATTTCAATAATTATATTTAAATTTTATAATTATATATAATTAAAATAATAACATTTAAATAAAATTTTTGATAATATAAAAAAATTAAATAACTGAATACATTTTTATAAGTAAATTAATTAAAAATAAATAATATTATTTTAATATTAGTTTTTTTAAGATAATAATAATAATAATAAAAATAACAATAATAATAGTATGTTTCCCCATCATGTGTGCACACACAAAAATAAGATCAAACCACAAATAAAAAATAAAAAATAATAATCATGTAAGTAAATAAAATATGATAGGCTCTAACACCATGTTAGAAGTGGACTTTAAGCCTAACTCAGTCCCACAAAACCGGCTTGTAAGGTGAGAATTACACCCACTTATATATTGTGAATTGACCTTATATTTAATCAATGTGAGACTTCCAACAAATAAAAAAATGAGTTACATAGACAATGAATCTTAAAACTCGAATTTCGTTTTCTTGAACAATGATCATTTTGAGAAGAAAAAAACAGTTACGCCTTTAATTTGTAATAAAATTTATGTCCACTAACAAACTAAATGACGTGTATATACGTCAAAATATTCTTTTTGACGCTAATCTTTGTTCTCATCTTTTTTATGTGAATTAGGATATGATTACATTTTTTATTTTTTATGATTATATCTTTAATTTTATTTTTATCATGTGCTAACAATTATCTGAACAAATAAAATAGAATAAAAACTTACTAAAAGTATTTGGAATGAAAAAATTGAAGAAATATAATAATTATTAAAAATAATATTAAAAAATAAAAAATTTAATATTTTTCAATTAAAAGAAAATAACTTTAAACAACTTTGATAAAAGAGAAAAAAATTATTACTTTTGTACTATTATAAAATTAATTAAAAATATGAAATACACAAAATTTGTACTATTTTATTTAACCACTCTTCTGTTAATTCTTAATTATATATATATATATATATATATATATATATCATGTCAAATACTTACAAACAATTTTATAAAATTCGTTTATAATAATTTTATTTATACTAAAACATTCTAATATTAAAATAACTTAGTCTCACTATTTTTAAATCATTGTCACCTTTAAAACATCATTTTCTAGAGTCTTATATTAAAAATAATTGAATCAATTATGTATTACTTTAATCTTGTATATTATGATGTTAAAACATATTTATAAAATTGTTATTGACATATGATATATATGTAAAAATATCAATCCAAATTAATATTAAGAGAAGATTACATATTTTATTTCCCTAAGTATAGATCTTTCCATAAAATCTCTACTTTGCATTATGTTAATTATATCTCATATAGTTGTTTATCACAAATAAAGTTATACGTAATTAAATTGAAAAGGTATTTAGAACTTTTCTCATGAAAGTTGGAGACATTCTACCAATTTGTTTTGAATGTTGAACCATCAAATTTCTTTTGGAGAGAAATTTTTCTTTTAAGAAAGTTGAGAATACCAATATTTATATTTTTGAATATATATATATATATATATATATATATATATATATTTAAAAAATAGATATATAAAAATGTAAGTTTTTAATGTAAATAAATTTACATTATTAATAAATCATAATGGATATGACTTTTAAAACAATTGTGGTAAAAGTCCACTATCTTAGCACAAATAATTATGTCATGGTTACATGGAAGTATATTAAATGTTTATGGTGTATTAAATGATTAAACTAAATGAAATTTATTATATTAAGTAGCATTTTGTAGAAATTTTAAATATATCTTCATATAAAATATATATTTCATTATAATATGAAACAAGAATTTGTTTCATTATATAATCATAAATTAGTTATGCTCACTGTAATGTTAAAATTAATAATTATTTATGTGTAAGATATATAGGTTTGGTTTAATTTTTTTTTCCATCTTTTATTATATTTCTCCTTACCTGTCCTTTTCAATATCTGTAGTTTTTTTTACTCTCTCCAAACGTTGCTCTTAATTTTTTCTTTGTTCCCATTTCTTTCAAAACACAATTTGTAATACAGACTTTATATACATATGTTTATGCTACCTTATCTTGTATTATATATATTCATATATATATATATATATATATATATATATATATATAATTTAAATATATTTATATTACTAGACTAGAATACATTATTTATTATTAAAAAGAATAATTAATATTATCATAATCTTTCCAATATAGTTTATTAAAATCATAACAAATTGTCTGATTTTGAAAAGAAAAAGTACCTGTCTAAACATAACAATACTGAAAAAACAAATATAATTGACTTAAACTGTGTGCATGAGTGTACTTAAAATGTAAAATAACATTAATATAGTTATATATATTATTTATATTTTTTATGAAATGGCAAGTCTCAAATATATTGTCACATGATTTATTATTGATAATATTAGAATTTGTTTAAACTTTATTTTTTAATTGAATATATTTTCTAAAGCTGAATGTTTAAAATGGGAAGGTGTATCAAGTTAATAAAATAGTGTAAGTCTAAAATATTAAAAGCATTTGATAATAAATGTGACACGTAATAATTTCAACAATATTAAAAATAAACCAAAAAAGTATAAATAAGAAGAGATAAGATAATGAAATAAAAAAAAAAACAAATCTTCTGAAAACTTTTATCGATCGAGGTTCATCAAAATAAAAGCCTCGTTCATTACACACATTCTAAAATATAGGGAATTGAATCTTTTTTTTTAACAATATTCATTCGGACCGTGAGAGCCAATACCAATAACAACATGTCCGTGAACGAATCATGAGCACTCCAATCCCATTCTTCTCGGTAGTAGTTATGTTCAGAAAAGAAAGATATTTACGAGAAATTTTATTGGTAGTGGAATATGTCACTATCGACACCGGTAATAGTTTTATATACTAAAATATTATATATTATTGAAACTAATAACAAATATTATCATAATGTTTCCAATATTGTTTATTAAAATGGTTAGAATAAATTGTCTGTTTTCGAAAAAAAAAAAACACCTGCCCAAACGTAATATTAAAATGTAGAATAACATTAATAGTTGTTGTATATGTTATTTATTTATATTTTTGTATAAAATAGCAAGTCTCAAATATATTGTCACATGATTTACTGTACATGATATTAAAATTTGTTTAAACTTTATCTTTTAATTAAATATATTTTATAACTTAAAGTTTTGAAATTTAACATCCTTAATTAAATGAGAAAAAGTAAACACTAGATGTATCAAGTTAATAAAATAGTGTAAGTCTAAAAATATTAAAAACATTTTAAAATAAATGTGACAGTTAACTATACAACAATATTAAACATAAAATACAAAAATATTAATCTACTAAAATTTTGAATAAAGTTTAATAGTAAAAAAGGAGAAGGAAAAAAAATTGAAAAAATTCACAAAGATGAGATTAATCTAACTAAACATCATTTATTACAAATATTTATAAAAGTAGCCATCAAAACTACTTCTTTCTTTTAGAAAATCGAGTGAGTATCACCACCAATAACAATGAATTAGCTATAATCAACGAATATGTATGAACGATCTTTTTTTTTAAGTCAAGTTCCAACTATCGCCACCAATAAATTAATTAATTATAGTTAGAGGTGGATTTTAGTGTAGTAAAAAAAGGTCGCGTGCCTCAAGTCCTTGTTAAAACTGTTTATGTGCTTTTGGACTATATATTTCTTCAAGTCCTAGAGTTCAACCTCTAGTCCCTGATACTTCTCATTTAAATCGTCATTATCAACCTCTGTGTCCTTTATCTTCTCCTTTATCTTCTTCTCTGAATCCATGCACTTCACCTTCCACGAACCAAGGCGTTTCTTCTCGGCAACTAGCTCCTCCCTCTCCTTGTCCCAAACCGCCTTTTCTTTTTCATACTTAGCCTGCAACGCCTTCATCTCCTCACTAACCTGTTCCACTTTGGCCTTCCCTCCCTCTTTTACTTCCTTTTGCAGCATGCTGCCCACCCTTCGACCCAAGATTAGGGTCTTACTGTTGAATTCCACCATTGCTCTCACCAAAGCATTAAGCTCCATGTTATCCAAAGAAGATAGCACGACCTCATCCAGACTAATCTCAATATCGTAGCGAACGGTGGATTCAACAACTCTAAAAGTCCATCCCTTGGCCTCTTGATCCCGAAAGATGACCCCGATCCCAAAAGCTTGACCCTAATTCTCTTAATATCCTTCCCAACCCCTTTCTGAACAGGGATTATCGCTTTCCTCTTGGTGTCGCCACTACTCGAACCTCTACTAGAGGCTCTTGCATGCTGGGAACCTCAGTATCCCCAACATTCTTGGACTTTTTCGCTAGCTCTTTCCTCAAGCTCTTGAATAAATCTTAAATTCTTCTTTCCCAGTAGAACCATGTGACTACATCACAAGCACACAATTTGTCATCATTCTTACTTTAAAGAAAACTGAGAAAAAAAAACATGATACCTTCTAGATCAATGAGAGGGTGCACTGATAAATAAATCCTAACTAGACCCTTAGTAGGTAATTTATCAGTAAATCTCCCCAGAACTTACTATCCACTTATCGTTCATCGACAACTCCTCCTTCCTCGTCCCCTTGTAACGTTGTGGGTTATTTGTCCAGTTAAAGGGAAACTTTGTACTCCCATCCTCATTATAAAATAATGAACAACCCGACTGCTTTACAACTATCTTGAAGAAGCCATCCTTAAAATGCTTGAATGACGGCGAAAAAGCATTCAGAATGCTTATGCCTGGTCGACTAACTAGAGATAGCCAGGTGATTCGATTGTTAGGCCGAGTATCATAAAAATAGAGAAAACACTTTAGAGATAGACGAAGATACAACGACAGACATAAGAGTCTAAACGCTTGTAGGTACCCCCAAGTATTGGGGTGTAATTGAGTTGGTGCAATGTTGAGAAGACACAGTACCCCCATACTAAAGTCATCAAAAGGCAATCGAACATGCAATTGCGAAAATTAGCACATGTACATATAGAAGAATCCTTCGACAGCCTGCTCCTACCCATGACACACACAGTCAACGACACTAACTGCTCTAAAGACACAGTCTCTAGGGATGCATCTCTCTCAAACACACGAACACATCTTAACGATGACTCCAATAGCCAGGACCATCTAAATAACAAATACTGGTTTCTCACATCTTAGGCCACCCAATCATACCCAACCTTGGCCGAAGAACTACTCTCAGGCACCTCTTCAGTCGGATCTTCCCTCATGTCTAGGACAACATCCATATGCATCCCTCTCTCACTGGATACAAAACCACTTGACTCACTCATCAAATCGTTATCCCTACTACCCGTACCCAAGATAGAATCTCTATCAGACATACCTTAACAAGAAGATGACGACACATTGGTAATATGCCGACGCAAAAAAGCTTGACGAAGACAAAATACAAACTTTATCAAATCGTGCAAATGAAAAGTGAATCCACAAATATGCCCTCATATCTTATTTATAGGGTTGAATTCCATCTCCAGACTTTGCTGCCCAAAAGCCATAATCATTATGCGCAATGCATTCAAAAAATATCATCTTAAATGCGATGTCTTTTTAGCTTCTCTTGACACGACCTCTAGCCTTCCTGTCCCATCTCCGTCATAACCTTTGTGTCGCATAAACTCCTAAAGGCTGAGGGGCTACCATACCCTAGGTATGTAGATCAAAGAAGAGGATTTTTCTTTGCAAAAACTGAAACGCTTACAAAAAGCCCTTAGCATGACATATCTTACTAAAGGCTGAGGGGCTGATGTACCATAATGGCCGAATTGGCCACTATGAACCAAGGATTGGCTGATATATTAACAATATTCAAATTGAACCACTAACTTAGGAAAGTTGATAACCCTAAAGATCGCTAAACTACCAAATACTCATCAAACTTGAAAGAATACTACACGGTGGAACAATGTCTATGTAACGATAATGTTCGCTAATTACATGACCTTCTTGTAGCCAACAACGCCACCCAACCTAACTCGAGGTAAAATAGTTAAAACACTAGGACAAAGTGTTGAATATGTAGCCTGGGCCTAATTGAGCCCATATGGGCACAATAAAGAACTGAACCATTAAAGAAATAATCAAGGCCCAACTCACAACCTAAGCCAAGCAAGAAAGGATTAATCTTCTATGAATAAGAGTGGATCCCAGCAATTAAAGGCATGCATTTCATTAGTGCATAATATGAGATTTGACTAGAAGAGCTTGGACTAACTTTATCATTGGAGTTCTTTTTGTAGGTAATCCCCAAGCGTCTCATCCAATGTCAAGTGGCGAAGACATAATCAATAGGACAAAGAATATCCATCTGAGAAGCTCAAGGTTTGTGTTAAGATAAAGTTTGAGTCCCATAACAATCTATTATTGTTCCTGCAGGAACACTTTATGTAATTGTTTTTCAAGAAATTTATAAAGAGCTAATAATAAGGAATTTGTAAGAAATGGAAGAGTGAAAAGAATGACCAAACAAATTATTATACAAAATGTATCTCACTATTTAGATTTTTCATTAAAGATTTCTTTTTTTTTCATATTCAAATATATATACATTATACTATGAGAAATCTATTTAGAAATAATTTTATTTATACATATCATTGATATATAAAGACAGAACATTTACAATATAGATTTATGGTAACTCAATAGATTTATGGTATAAAAAATCCATGCTTTACTTATATATTGATATGAATTATATTTTTCTATGTAACAGTTTTTATATTTGAAAATTGAACATAGCTCTCTTCTCCCTCTCAAATATAAAATCTTATCTAATAGAACTCAATGTAGTTATACTTACTATTATGCTAAAATTAATTGAATTACTAAGATATGTACATTTTTTTTTCATTTTTTATTCTATTTATCATTGCCTCCCCTTTTCAATATCTTTAACCTTTTCTTTTTCCTCTCCCAACTTTCTTCTTATTTCTTTTTTTACTTTAGCCACATTTCTTCCAAAGCACAATAATTTTTAATACATACTTAATGTACATATGTTTATGCTATCTTATTTTGTATCTCTCTCTCACACACATACATATATATATATATATATATATATATATATATATATATAACATGAGTTATTTTATATATTACTAGCTAATATTATCATAATGTTTCCAATATTCACTAGTGAAAAAGTTATGTTCTACATCGATTTTTTATGACCTATTACATCGGTTTTAGACTCGATGTAGTAATTAGCGATGTAATAAATTTGGAACCCTTTACATCGGTTATGGAACAACCAATGTAACACACAGTATTAGAAAGAAAAAAAAATACAAATATTCTAGTTCTCGAGCTGACAATCTTTACCGGAAACAAATGAAAACTTATGCAATATCCATTTCTAAAAAAAGAATTACACAGAATAGCAATCCAACAAGCCTTGAGCCAAGATCCATACAAATGTTCACAACATGAATTCATATGGAAGCTTTTATAGAGGGCAGACTTTATAAATGAACAACAATCCCTATGGAAAACTAACACTTATGATGAAAAAAGCAGCAATGACGTTCAAAAGAGTAGCAACAGCGTCGAACGGAACAATAACACCATCGAATGGAGCATCGATGGTAGGCGGAGCAGGGATGACGACCGAAGTAAATACAGAGTTGGTGACGACGAACTAGCAGATTCAACAACGACGACAACGACGAGCGAAGCAAATCTAGCAGCGACGACGATGAACAGAGCATATTTAGCAATGAAGCAATGAGAAGAATAGATCTAGCATAAGTGAGGTCGAGTAAAGCAGATCCAACAACTCCAACGACAAGCGGAGTAGAGCAGAGCACCACTAACACATGGTTGTGTGGTGGAAGTAGAGTTTCAAACCAGCAGCGATGTTTACGCGAACGACGTTGTTTGAACGAAGAGCAGTCTACGCGAATGGTGGCTCTACGTGAGCGGGTTGCACGAACGAGGGTTTGCACTAGTGGCTGCTTGGACGACATTAGAATAACCTCAATGCGAAGGATTGCAGTGTTCGGTGGTGAAGTAGAGCAGAGGAAGAAGAAGCGCAATAGTGGAGCGCGAAGAAGAAAATGAAAAATGAGGGGGAAACCAGCTTGTTGGAATAAAATGAGGTACTATATCAGTTCCATCATTTAATCGATGTAATATGATTTACATTTCTTTTCTTTTCTTTAAAAAATAAGATTATTCAATTTCTTTTCTTTAAAAAATAGATGTTACATCGGTTATCAGAATAACCGATGTAATAAAATTCTCAGTATTTTAAAAAATGCCATCGCGCATTGTGCTACATCGATTTTTGTGTAACTGCTGTAATATCTTGTTGTAGTATGCCATTTCTGCACTAGTGATTGTTTATTAAAATCATTAGTACAAATAGTTTGTTTTTGAAAAGAAAAAAAAAATACTTGTTCAGACATAACAATAATGAAAAACCAAATGAAAATGACTTAAAATATATGCATGAGTGTACATTTTGACTTAATGTGGAACTTAGACTCACTTGGATTCCCAACAATATCCCCTCAAGTGTGAGTTTCCTTACTTGACCCATGAACCTTCGACTCTGATACCACTATTAGGTCTTTCGAGAGAGGATCACTGGGATTGACACCACTCTTAAGTCAAAACCTTAAGGTGATGGGTTTATGGGTCTTTATCTTTATATGATGCTCCACTTTCTCAATTTTGTTCAATGTGGAACTTAAACTCGCACTTGAATTCCCAATATAATTCTAATTCTTGAGAAATTTTTTCATTGGTAAAATGAGTGACAAATTTTCTATCAAATTTAATGAGATTTTTTTACAAATTAAGTAGAAAAGGATGAAAATAAGAAAAAAAGAAGAGGAGGAGAAGGAGGAGGAAAATCCAGAGCCGATGGCACTGGCAGCGTAGCGACACAACAACAATGCAACGACGAAGTAGCACTGGAGGCCACGACAACAATGGCAATCAAAGTTGGAAGAGAAGGAGAAGGAGGAAGAGGAATAAAGGAGGAACGATGAGAAGGAGGAAGAGGAGACATAGGAAGAAAAAGACCTAATATTTTTAATTATATTTCATAACTAACAAATACAATTCAAAAAATTAATTAAAATATACTTAAAGTTTTTCTCACAGTGTATTAGAACATCTACCTACCAATTTCTTTTGTATAGTGAATCATAAAAAACATCTTTTGAATTTTATTTTTCTTTTAACATCCCAATTAAATAGATAAATCCAATTTAAATAAAACGCCACATACTTAAATACCCAGAGAGTACGAAGATTTGGGATATGAAGTACACAGTACCCCAAACATATCCATAATACATAAAAGAGGCCCCACACGGCCTAAAGCAAAACATACATGTAAAATAATTGTACTAGGTCTTGTATAGACAAGGGAATCATAACTAATAAAATCCTTCAGCGATGGGCCCCATAGTGGGCCCAATACCCGTCCAGTCCATCAAGCGGGAGCATCCCTATCATCATTTCCACTGCCAGGGGTTCTCACATCTGCTCACATCAATAAAATTAATGATCATCGCAAAGAGGAAACCACACATAACATACAAGCAAGCGAAAGGGTAAGCAAGTGTAAAAGAATCTTATATCATCACAGTCAACATGCAGTTTCAGATCAAACATAAATAACAAACATTCACACATGGATTACCAAATCACTTAAGACCCCAAGACTTGACTATCCGGATACGTAAAATGAGGCACCACCACAAGGCAGTGGAATTACGTCCTAGCAATGAGGCGTCACCACGAGGCCTTCGCGGAATTACACTCTTACAAGAGGCACCACCACATGGCCTTCGTGGAATTACGTCTTGCCCTTGAGGCACCACCATGATACTCGCGTGGAATTACGTCCTTATGTTGAGGCACCAGCATGAACTCTCACCACGAGGTTCATGGAATTAAGTCCAATAGGTGAGGCACCACCAGGGACTCCCTTTAGGAAGGTCCATGGGATTACGTCCAACAGATGAGGCACCACCAAGAGCTCTTACTACAAGAGTCATGGAATTACGCCCTACTCACACTTTGTACATGTTTCACCAACCAATCAGAAAGATCCCATGGTACTAATATCATGTATAAACAACCAATCATACATCTCATGCTTTCCAACTCATACACAATAAAGCAATATATCACTTCCACCTCAACCTCATATAATAATCAAGGCATCATCCCTCAAACCATTCAAGTAAAGTGTTCAAGCCAGGCAAACAAGCAACCACATCATTGACCATTCACATTATAGCACACAACTCGCCCATGTCTCGCTCAGGCTAGGAGACCTCGCTCAGGAGAGAGAGATCCCCTCGCTCAGGCGAGTCCCTTCTCGCCTGGGCGAGAGCTCGAGCAGTGGAACAGTGGCCCCTGCGAGTTCTCGCTCAGGCGAGCTCCCTCTCGCCTAAGCAAGATCACCTCTCACTCAAAACGAAGACAACTCGCCTGAGCGACTGTTCGTGCAGAAAAACTTGGGCGAGCCTCTGTTAGTCTCGCCTAGGCGAGGCATGCTCGCTTGGGCGAGAAAACCAGTGCCCGCCACTGTTCACTCCTGAAAAACGCAAGAACAACACCAAAAAGCATACTTTTACCAATACCAAGCAATCAAACCATGGGCATACTTCAAGCATATGATTCAAACTCATAAAGCATACTAAAATGTAAATAAATGTAAACCCTAGCTTCCCTTACCTGGAAAGGGCTTATACGAGACTTTGACACCAACTGCAGAGTGCGACAGTTCGAGGAACAGTCTTAGAAACTGGAAGGACAGCAGACAGTAAAAGAACAGAGTTACCATGGAACCCTAAAATGGGAGAATACGAAAATAAACTTTAGGGAGTACAGGTGCGAGCTTAAGAATTACTTACATGGAGCGGAAACGCAAAAACTAAGCTCGAGCAGTCTTGACCAAGATCAGAGTTAAACCCTAGCAAAACGTTCTGAAAGAAAGGGGGCAGCGTTTTAGGTTCTGTTTGCAAGAATGAGACTGAATGGGGAAACCCTAGCAACTTTAGGGGTCTTAACACCCTATGGGCCAGCCCTTAGGTCCAATAGATTAAGGTCAGCCCTTAACATTATGACAGAAAATAAAACTGGGCCTTACGTCTAAAAGAAGACGGAAGGAATTGAAAATAGTAATAATTTCATTTTAGATTATATATATTTAAAAGGTAGAAAAATAAAAAATATATTTTTAATGTGAATAAATTTAAAAATTAATAAATCATAATGGATATGAATTTTAAAATAGTTGTAATAAAAGTCAACATCTTACCACCTGATATATTATGGTTACATAGAAGTGTATTAAATGTTTAAAAGTTTGTTATATTAAGTAGTATTTAATACAAATATTAAATATATCTTCATAAAAATATATATTTTATTGTAATATAAGACATAGATTTATTTCATTATAGAACCATAAATTAAGTTGAATAAATATGACTTAATGGGAAAAGTATACTGATAATAAATAAGTTCTTAATTATATTATAGACATAAATTATTTATCATATTTAATAGTTATTGACATCCGCATATTATATATATATATATATATATATATTCAAATTTTTTATCTCAAATATAATGTCTTATCTAAAATACTTCCACCAAATTATACTCACTTTAACTTTTAAAATAATTTAATTATTCATGTGTAGATCTTGATTCAATTATTTTTTACAATTTTTCTTGTCTTTTCTTTTCGATATCTTTTTGCCTCCAAACTTTTCTCTTCATTTTTTTATGGTCTCATTTCTTTCAAGAATACAATTATTAATATATATATATATATATATATATGATTTATTATGTAATTATATATATATATA
>Ga0209589_1007350_pt1 | contig 17777 bp, 4 predicted proteins | sample CowpeawhiteBW_FD_187525 | JGI IMG/M metagenome (GOLD analysis project Ga0209589, IMG submission 187525) | Root nodule microbial communities of legume samples collected from California USA - Cow pea white BW (SPAdes) (version 2) | ecosystem: Host-associated > Plants > Roots > Nodule | place: USA...
ATATATCATTTTGGAAACTAGTTGCAAATTAAGTGGTTAAACACAACGTCTCTGATTTTCCATTTATTATAGTGACATCTAGGACAGAGACACCTTCACTAGTGCACTTTAGGGCTTTTACATCGTAGTATATGCCTCGGTTCCTGTGCACCCGCTGCATATAAACGCGCGGTGGCATTTTTGTAATTAAAGTCATCTTTTATGCCTCGGTTGCCATTCTAATCGAGGCATATAACTTAAAAAAATTTGACCCCTCGCATTGACCCACAATTAAATTTTTTTTTTATACTGAAGCAATATGCCTCGGTTTTTTTTTTTAATTGAGGCAGTAGAAACCTTATGCTTCGGTCCAGTTGCTACCCGAGGCATATAACGAGACAATATGCCTCGGTTTCGAATAACCGAGGCAGTATCCCTTCGTAGGGTTAAAAAACCCCAATTTCTTCACTGTAGCAACGACACACTCTTTTGTTAAATTCCAAACAGCACACAACCAACGCAGCAGCGGAAACGTGCAGGCTTCCATCATCTTCAACCAACGTCCTGCACCTGTTCGCAACTTCATCACCGCACCATCATGCTGCACCTCGCATCAACCTCCATTGCATCTCTGCACCACCGCGCAGCAGCGAAAACTACGAGCTCCCAACCACCGTCGCACACCACCACTACAGCACTTCGCCGGATAACACGAACCAGTCACGACCACCACAGTTGTCGTTGGCGAGTCGGAGCTTTGAACGGAGGACGCACACCAATGGTAGTGGCCCTGGGGTTCGCGCGGAAGCAGGTTGAGTCGCGGGGTTAGGGTCGATGTGTGCGTAAGAACGAAGTGGTTGGGTCGTCGAGAGGGATGGCGACATGGTGGCATGGTGAAAAGAAGATGGGGGCGTGCGGTGGCAGATTGGAGTTGTGGTGGTTTGAAGGGGAAAGGAGAAGAGGCTGCTGGAAGAAGAAGCTTTATTTTTTTAGTTAGGTTTACCCATTAAGCCTCAGTTATGAGAAAACTGAGGCAGCAAATATTAAATATGCCTCGGGTTTGTAACCCAGACATAAAGTACTACCTTTTTACCTCGGCCGTATATGCCTCGGTTGTGGACCCGAAGCCAAAAGCTGGAAATAACCGCTGTCATTTCCCTTCCCTGCACTAGTGCTTATTGTATCATTGACAGATCAGTATTCAAATGCAAAGTCTAGAAACTTATTTAACCCATCTAGATATTCAGTTGTATTTCGTGGCATATCAATCCATGACTTATCCATTCAATGACAGAATTTGGACAAAAAAATTTGGAGCATCAAATTAGATTTTTAAATATAAATTATTTTTTCTAATAAAAAAACTCCGCATTTCCTCTACTTAACTTATTTTCATACCGTGATTCACAGGTTTTCAATTTCTAGTATTTCTAATTCATTGAATTCATTAAATTCATGAATATGACACAATTATTCAAATTTCTATTCCAATTCAAGGTTATTTAACTAATTTATTATGTGCAACAAAATTCGTAATGTAGCCCACAATACATCATCAAATTTTACCATATGTCGTGGAAAGCACAAAATTCTTAAATTTTACAATTTAGGGATATACTAAGTTGAGAAAAATATAATTATGGTTCATCCCAATTTCATAAAAGAATTCTAAAAATCATAACTACAGTTCATATTAATTTGGAAAAAACTTAATTTAGTAGAAACATCGTATTAAGATAATAATAAATTTAACATACATAAATTATAATAGAATACGAACATTGATTTTGTGAAATTATGTAAGAATACATTCTTCAATCTTGTCTTCCAATATTCTTTTTCCAATGTATTTCTTTGTCTTTTTTTTTACTTCCACACTCTCTTGACACTACTAAAAAACTCATATTTCCTGCCAATTTTGTTTTAATTTTTTATTGTAGGAAATACTTATAAATTTTGTTATGAAAAAAAATTTGTAGGAAATTGCTGCCAATTTTTTTGCAAAATATTTTGTATAAAACACTTTTTACAACAAATTTTGTAGGAAATACTTGCAAATTTTATAATTTTGTAGGAAATAATTACCCACGAAGGAATTACCTGCCAATTAAAATTCTTAGAAAAAATAGCAGGAAAAAGTCTTTTCTTGCAATTTTTTTTTAACAAATTTGCAAGAAAATTTCCATGTAATATGAAAAATTTTAGTGATGTGATGTGAAGTCAGAAAGAGAAACTTAATTCCTTTATTAACCAACATTCATCAATTTGATTTTTATTTTATCTTTATTTTACTTTTTAAACAATATATATATATATATATATATATATATATATTTATATTACTTAATTTAAATAAGATAATAATATGTAAATATAATTTTAAAATATAAATAAAAAGTAAAATTAAGAAGTTTTAGGAAGCCGTGGCTCTAGTGTATCATATGCATGTTCCGCCATGTATTCATTAGTAAATTTGTCTAGCTGAGTTTAAGGAGAAAAAACTAGTTGAATATAAATGAGGACTCGATAAAATTAGAAGATTCAAAAACTAAAATAGAAAACAAAGAATTATGAGAAAAAAAATACAGAAGAAGTTGGAGAACATGAACAAGAATTAACCCTTGCTATCTTATAAACTAACATCCACTCAGAAATTTATATAAAAGATGAGTTATCATTTAATATGACAAACAACAAAACTAAGTTTGTTGACTAACTTTCACCCACCTAAAATAATGTTGTGTTCCACTATAACAGGAAAATCTGCAAAATTTTCATAATGATAATAAAGTTAGATGATAAAGGTATTACTAAAGAAAACTAACCCTTCCATACATGGCCCGTTAAGTAATTGTTTTCCTAGTCAGAAACTGATTAGAGCTTTTGTTGGTACTGCAGCTGCAGAAGGAGGAGGAAAATCTCACACTACTACAGATATATGATCAATGATCACAGTACTAGTAGATAACAGATAACTGGTGGAGGCATTGTTTTTTGTTTTGCATCAAAAACAACTTCAAAATTTCTGCATTCACATCTCACAAATAACACAAAATAGCATGACCAACAGAATTTTGCAGGATGGTAGGCCTTCGGCACATAAAAAAAAACTACCAATTGATTATTTTGAAGAATTAATGTCAGCTGAATAAATTCTGTAACGCAGAAAGAATAATTAGTTATTTCTCATTTAATATAAATTTTTTACTCTTTAATTAATTTTAGAAACCAAACACATACCGATCCAATGTTAAAAAATCAATTCTAATCACTTTGACGTAGAACCAAACACTCACAAAATCCTTCCTCTTGTTTCTAATATTCCACCTCGACAACTTAGTAAGACAAGCCGGTATTTTCATAATCATGATGATAATAAAAAATTCATACAATATTTCTCATAGTATATATTATTTTTAATTAAACTAATTGTCTTATATGTCTTTTTTTTCTTTATGAATTTTGTATCAATTCAATGTCTCTGATGAAAAAGAATTCTTATCTTTCTTTCTTCTGTTTTCTATCAGTGTATCTCTATGTAGTATAACTTTTTCAGTAAAATTTGTGTATCAAATAATTGAATAGTTTCTTTAATGACAGAAGGACCATTGTCTGAGAGACAAAAGCAGAGGAAATAGGGATATGCAAACCTAGCTGCACAATGAGGACACTAACAAGCCCTTATTTTATAAACAAAAATAGTTCAGTTGATTACAAAATTACTTTTGTTTTAGGAAGAAAGCAAAGAACTCTTTCATACACCTGAAGATGCAAGACGAGAGGGTTTTTCAGGTATTCAGAGTGAATTTTGGAAAGAAAATGAACCCATGTATTCATATCATTTCAACGTTTTATAAAAAATTAAAAATATTAAAATAATATAAACAATTTTGTTACGAGTAATATAAACTAACAGAACTTATAAATTTTTTAACGGTTTCACATAATAAAAAAAATAAACCGCTAATAATTTATTTTGTAGTGTATGACGTGTCATTCTTTTTTAAATATTATCAAAATAAACTTTGAAAGTGATTCGTATAGTCTTGACTTGATAAAATAACATATCATAGGTTTAATATGAAGGCCATAAATCAAGGGATAAATATATTTGTTTGATAATGAGATAATTAGTTTAAATTTTCAAATAACATGTTAATCTACGTAGCTAGAAAATAAAGGTACGAGATGAATCTTTTTTAGAATTTGAATAGAAAAACCAACTACGTAAATAAAATTAAAGTAATAATATACAAACTATATTACTAACATGCAAAAAAATAAAAGAATAAAAAAGATTAAAAACACAATACTGCTTAATAGAATGCCTAATCTACTAAAAAGGGAAACCAAACGTGGCTGTAATTATGAAAAAAAAAAAAATTAAACAATCACTCAAAACCTCAATAAGAGGAGTTTCATTGCAATGGAGTTGATCCATTAGGTTCGCGAGGAAGCAGCAACGGAAACCAAGCTTTCAACGTGATCAAAAGGATAAATCCAACTTAAGGTGTCAATCATCTTTTTGGAAGTCACTGTCTTATCTCTCAAATTATAAATTAGTATTTTCACACGACCTTGAAACGAAGTTTGAATGATCACGATGTCACGATCATTCTCGATCATGCACAGAGGTATCAAATTGTTATCATCAGACCAAAAGTGTTGATTTTGTATTAAAATCCTCTGTAGGTAATAATGGTAACGGGAATTCGCAGGTAATCGTATGGTATGATGAACTCCAAGATCTTGAAGAGATGTGTTCAACAATAGAGTCCAAGATCTTTGATTCCCAAACTCCTTCATCTGCCATATGCTTAGATATTCTGTCGTGCGGTTACGAAGAAAAAGACTTAAACAACCACCCAAAATTCCAATAAATGGAGCATCATTGCAATGGAGTTGATCACAAGGAAAGCAGAAATCTCCTATGAACACCCCATCAAGTTCGTGAGGAAGCGACATCTTTGTGTAGGTCTCAGTCTCAAGATCAAGTGAAGCAATCACCACTTCATCAAATGAAATATCAAGGTCATCGTAGTTATAATAATTATAATTTGGCATCCCTAACCAGTTAAGAGTGTTGTTAAGGTATATTCCTTCACCTTCCACTGTAGTAGGATTAGCAGGAAAATTTTGAATGTCTCTCCAACCACTCTCTTCATTCAGGCTGCAAACTATGGATCTAAAAGGATGACCATATTCGAAATTCATATGCCTAACTATTTCTACCACTTTGTATGTATGCCTTGAATCATCATAGCCAAACCCTAACATAACAACTATTTCTTCCTTAGCAAGTTTTAAGGAAGAATGAGAGCATGTTAATAGCTTTTTCGTGGCGGGGTTCAGTAAGTGAAACATGCTTGGTCCCTTTCTGTTCTTCCATATAGCCAAACAGACCAAACCATTACATGAACCAATAACCTGATACTTGTTCCTCTCAAGGTTAGATCCATGGGTAATATCATCGGCATAAAAAGGTGTTGAATCTTCAAGCAAAGAATGGATAGGTGAGGGAATGACAAAGCAGGGAATTTTACGTTCATTTAGGTATCTTGACAAGAATTTGGTGTTTTTGCGTGAGTTTTGAAAATGCATTGTCACGAAATGTGGATCCAAGATCAGAGATTGAAAATACTTGCTCACACACATGAATCGCATAAGAGATTTCACAGGAAGCTTTGACAAGATTTCCCGGAACATATCTTCACAAAATACATCTTCACTCAACATCTCCCCTTTACGGATTTTTTTAACCTGGTAGTAGAAAATACTATCATAACATCTCACATAATTTATAAAATAGAAATCTTTTAGCAAATTTTACATCTTTGTTTCAGTTATCAAAATATGAATGGTTGGAAAAAATTAAGTATATCTACAACTATCTTAGTCTCATTCCTTTGAAAATTTATATTTATTTTCTCTAATCAAAATTAAAATTTTAATAAACAAATATGTTTGAAGAATTATCACTATACTAGAAACCTTGATAGACATAGAAGGAATATTTTGGCCTAAATGTAATGTATTTCATGTTATCAAAATTAAAATATGGATAATCTGATTAAGGAACTCTTCTATGAACTAACTTTTCTTCACAAAATCAATCTAATCTAATTCATAATGCTTCTTACCCTTCAAACAACAATCATATATTTCTAATCACATATATCAAATAATTTAAAAAAAAATAAAAATAAAAGGTATATAAAGTATATTCTAGCCTTTTACTTCTTAGTTTGGATTTTAATGTATAATTAGAACGTTTTTAGCCAAAATAAGAAAAACTTTATCAAACCTATGAACCAAAGAATTACTTTTTCTTTTTCCACTGTGAGAATCCTCAACAAACACAGAAAGGGTTAAACAAATAGTTAACAGATAAGAAAAAAAAAACTCAGAAAGTATTTTTCTCAATTGTCTTGTATGTTATTATGTGAGGTAAAACCTTTTATATATAGAGAATCAATACCTTAACTTTCAAGCAATTTGAAAACAAAATATAAGTATATTTTATCTAATCAAATAGATTATAACAAATTATATCATTTCAAAATCTAATTTAATCATTTAAATATTTTTTTATACAACTTGCTGTAAGTAATTTGTTGTTATTTCTCACCAAAACAATTATATTTTTATTTAATTGAAATAATCTTGTTATAGGATTAATATATAATATTACACTATATTTATAAGTATAATTGAATAATTCCTCACTAAAAAATAATCGCTAAATATTCTAACGTTATATAATTTATTTATCATTGTTTTTTCAAAACATATTGTATTAATAAAAATGGGAAGACAGTACTAAAGTATGAATTAATTTATTAAGTAAATCACTCCTATTATTTTAAAATTTTACAACTATATATTCCATAAAAGAATTAATTTTGGAGGGGGTGTTCACCAAATTCTAATAGATATGAGAAGAAGAAAATTATTATAAAAATAATAGTTGATTTGAGAGGAAAATCACAACTCACTATATAGTACAAGGGACTTTTGATAGTTGACTTAATTGAAAGGAGTCAGTAGTAATTGTCTTTGAGAAGAGGATTTGCAGTTTTGTATAAAATACAAATTGCATGAGTTTATAATTTTGGCAAGAAAAAATTTAAATTACATGAAAAGCGTTTGCAATCTTATCGAAACAAAATCATAATTTATAATCACAGTATAATTGTACAAATCAAATAATTTTAAAAGAAAAATAGAAGATATATAGAGAATTATAGCCTTTCACGTATCCTTCATAGTTCATAGTTTGAATTTAAAGATATAATTTAGAACGTTTTTGAACTAAAAGATAAGAAAACGTTATCGGAACTATGAATCAAACAATTACCTTTATTTTTTTCCACTGCAAGAATATTCGATTCGACGACCAACTGCGACGATTACTCGATCCTCAGATGACCAACTAATCCTCAACGAACACAGAAAGGGTTGAAGCAAATAGTAAATAGATAAGAAAAGAAAAACTCAAAAACAATTTTTTTCTCAATTGTCTAGTGTGTTATTATGTGAAGTAAAACCTCTTATATATAGAGAATCAAGACCCTGACTCTCTATCAATTTAAAAACAAATTTTATTTTATTTTTATATAATCAAATATGGTTTTTCTTTTCTGAAAAGTGTTTTTATACCAAATATTTTGCGAAAGAATTGGTTGTAATTTCTTATAATCTTTTTATAACAATTTAAAAGTATTTTTTATAAATTTTTTTAAACAAAACTGATAAAAAATGTGAGATTTTTAAGAATGATTATGATGTTTTATTTTTTATTTTATTATTATATTTTTAAATATTTTAAGTTTTATTTAATGAAATGTAAAAAGATAAGTATTTAGTTTATATATGATAGATTAAGTGGAAATCCATCAAGATTTGAAAACTATTTCCAAGATTATTAAATAAAGAGAAATCTTTGAAAATTAAAAAATATTTTCAACATTATTATTCAAGTGGAAATCTTAGATATTTCAAAAATTATCAACAAAATTGGATAATTAAATTATCAACAAAATTGGATAATTAAATTATCAACATAATTAATTGTCAATAGAGATTCAATAAAAAATTCAAATACAACTTTCCCTCTGAAATTCACTCTAGAAAGACTTTAAATAGAGGGCTCAAGAGTCAAAAATCATCAATCTTTTGGGAATAAAACTCCCCTTTCGAGAAGAGAGGAAAAAAAATACTTTTGAAAAAAAAAATTTGAAAATAAGAATATTGGAGACATTTATCTTTATCATTATTCTAATATTCATAATGTTAAGATCTTCATCATTATTTTTTTATTTTAGTATTCAGAACGAACATTAAAGGGCAACTAAAGGTTGGGTGTAATGTATTCTTAAATCCTTGTGAATTTCAGTATTCAATATAATTCTTTTTCATCAGTGTTTTAACTACATTATAATTATTGTGAGTATGTAATCATTGGACATGATATTATAACCTAAAGTAGAATAGACAACTAATTAATTGTGCATTTATACATAGAGTATATCATTGATCATTCTTAACATCAAAATTTTTATCTTAAGGCAAACACATAATAAATATTGTTAGACATAAGGTTTTTATTATTCTAAGTTTTAGACTTTAGGTCCAAATGCACAATGTGTGAATTATAGAGTAAGAATTAGAAGGATATTTTATACTATTTTTGCTTTAAATGAAATCATGAAATCCAATGTTATTAAAGTCTTTATCATATATGGTTGCACACCATATTTTTGATAAAAATACAAAAGGAAGTTTTTTGTGTGAAATTTGTTGTCTAATCAAGTTATAAGTTTTAAGAGTTGTCAAGTGTCACACAAGTCTCTTAGTCATATTCACTTTATTTCTTGTTCGACTTAGTATACTTGTCAATCCCATACAAAATATTATTTGGCCTCTTTTGAAAAGTTTTAATCAAACATGACTTTATTTAGTGTTGTTTTTCGGAAAATTATATTTTACTGTATCTGTATCTACAACTAGTATTATTATGGGAAATGATAAAATGACTACTAATTTTTACTACTTCCCTTACCACCTTACGTGTCCTGACACATTCCATTTTATTTTCTTTTTTGAATTTAATTAAAAGCTGAACAATGTGTCAGATGAAAGTGGAAGCTCACTTTCGCGCGTGGGCTGAAAAATTCTCACTCTCTCACCTTACCCCATTCTTTGAAACATTTTTAAACAGAACCCTTTTTCTCTTCACTCCAAAAAATTCCCAAACCTCTCACGCTTCCATTTAGAAATCCCACCCCCATCCCATTTGTTGTAAAACAAGTATTGGTTTCCATTGTAGAAACTGCAGCGGAAAAATAATTCCCTTCCAAACTTGGTGGACTTTCCAAATCTGTTTGAAAAATGAACTTAAAAGGCAATTTTTTTCCAAAATGAACTTAAACCTCGTTTACAACCACATTGATGGGTGAATTATTGTTGTGCACAAGCTGTGGTCCAGCAAGTTTGGGAGGCAATTATGGATGCAGTTGCAATTTCCAAATCTGTTTTTAAAATTGTCCAAAAAATCGTTGGTGGATTACACCTTATTTAATCTTGGGTTCCAAGTTATTTTTTAAAATATGTGTCAGGAAAGTTTTCCCGCAAATGCATAAATAGTTGGTTTAGAACAAACGGGGTGTGCACAACCTAAGGTCCACCAAGTTTGTGAGGGAATTCTGTATCCAACTACACTTTCCAAATCTGTTTTATGTTGTGTTCAAAAAGTGACTTTTGGGTTACTAGTTAATTGGTATTAGATTGCAAGTTAAATTTAAAAATCGGCGAGGGAAGTTCATCCATAAATGCACAAATAGTTGGTTTAGACCAAATGCGATGAGGTGTGTTATTCGTGTGCACAGGCTGGAGTCGACCAAGTTTGGAAGGTAATTGTGTATCTAATTACACTATCCAAATATGTTATTTTATCTTTGTTCATAAAATCCTTGGCGGGTTACAACTTAATAGGTCTTGGGTTGCAAGTTAAATTTAAAAATTGGCGAGGGAAGTTCGTCCACAAATGCACAAATAGTTGGTTTAGAACAAATGGGATGAGGTGTGTTGTTGGTGTGCACAACTTGGGGTCCACCAGGTTTGGGAGGCAATTCCAAATCTATTATCTTACTTTTGTCCAAAAAGTCTTTGATGGGTTACAACTAAATTAGTTTTGGCTTGCAATCTAATATTCCATACGGGTCAGGAAAGTTTTCCCACAATTCAAGCCATTACATGGTTTAGAACAAATGAGATGGGGTGTGTTGTTGGTGTGCACAACCAGGATCCACCAATTTTCGAAGGAAATTTTGTATCCACTTGCACTATCCATATTTGTTATGACATTTTTGTTCAAAAAGTCGGTTGTGTTAAAATCAGATCTACCTAATAGCTCAACCCAGAAAGGGATCTGAATTGATTAATGAGTCTTTCACTTGGTTAAGTTGAATCTTGAAAGAATCTTTAAGTCTTATAACCCAAATAATCAATTTCCCAGTTCTATGTTAATGGACTGTTTAAGGCAATTAAGAAAGATTGTAAGAGAAGAGAAAAACCAAGACACAACAATTTATACTGGTTCGATTCAAAAAGAATCTACGTCCAGTCTTCTCCTAAGTAAACCCACTTAGGAGGATTCCACTAACACAATAAAGATCTAAGAATTACAAGAACATCTATATAATTCTAGAACCTAAAAACCAAGGCACTTGATCTACCAATCAAGAACTCCCCCTAAGAGCAATGCATCCACGCAATTACACCTAGGCCTACACTTCACACAATGAAGCAACTGTAATTAGAGATACAATAAAAAAGAATCAAGAAACGAATACACCTATTGTTGTGCAGATTTGTCAATTTGCTCCTAGATTCAAGCTAGATCCATCAAGGTAGAATCAACCATCAATCTCCTTGAATCTTCACTTGAATGATCTTAAAGAATGCTTAAGAACTCTGTGAATCTTAGAGGGTTGTTTCTCAGAATGTTTTTCAGTGATTTGTAACTTTTTCCCTACTTGAAACAAATTTTAAAAACAGCTTTTATACAGAGTTCTCTGTTGTCATTAATGGATTAGGAATTTACCTAATCGATTATCGTGAGTGTATTTTCACTGCCTTAGTGCAGTACTCACAAATAATCCATTAGTTAAACAACTAATCAATTCATGATTACACAAGCAAGAGTGTGATGGTTAATTACAAATTAATGCATGCTTGATTTACATCTGATAATTTCATACAAACAGCCTAATGCACAGCCTAACTAAAACAGGACTAATTCTAAACTGGTAATGCACATGAAGTGTAGCCTTGGACATCATCAAAACCATCTTCATATGAGTTGAAGTAGCTCCCCCTTTCAACAGGTTGTGGATTACAACTTAATTGATCTTGGGTTGCAAGCTAATTATCCACATGGGTCAGGAAAGTTTTCCCACAATGAAAACCAATACTTGGTTTACAACAAATTGGATGAGGTTTGTTATTGGTGTGCACAACTTGGGGTCCACCAAGTTTGGGAGGGAATTCTGTATCCACGTGCACTATCCAAATATGTTATTTTACTTTTGTTCAGAAATTCGTTGGTGGGTTACAACTTAATTGGTATTGGGTCGCAAGCTAATTACCCATATGGGTCAGGAAAGTTTTCCCACAACAGAACCAATACTTGGTTTACAACAAATGGGATGAGATGTGTTATTGGTGTGCAGAGCCTAGGTCCACCAAGTTTAGGAGAGAATTCATTTTCCAGTTGTAGTTTCCACAATGGAAACCAATACTTGGTTTATAACAAATGGGATGGAAGGTGGGGTTCCTAAATGGAAGCGTGAGAGGTTTGAGAAATTTTAAGAGTGAAGAGGAAAGGGGTTCTGTTAGAAAGAGAATAGGGTAAGGGTGAGAGAGTGGGAATTTTTCGAAATGAAAAGAAAATGGATTCTGTTTAAAAATGTTTCAAGGAATCGGGTTAGGTGAGAGAGTGAGAATTTTTCATCCCACGCGCGAAAGTGAGCTTCCACTTTCATCTGCCAAATTGTTCAACTTTTATTTAAATTAAAAAAAATTAAATAGAATGTGTCGAGATAGTAAGGTGGTAAGGGAAGTAGTAAAAATTAGTAGTCATTTTATCATTTTTTTATTATTATAGCCTCATTGTACAACAACTATTTAGTTTATATTATTAAATTTTAGAGCAAATAATTTTTTTACTGTTTACAAGTTATGATATATTATTTTGTTATTGCCATGTACTTTTAAAAATATTATTAAAATAAATTTTAAAATTAATTTGTAGTTAGTCATGATTTAATCACATTAATATGACTGTCACATATTTAGGGATAATTATTTGTTTGATAATATCAGATAATTAGTTAAAATTTTATAAGTAAACGTGTTAACTGTGTGGGGTTGTTAGGAAGAAAGGTATGGGGATGAATAGTCTCTGGAATTTGAAAAGAAAAAAGCAACCACTAAAATAACATTAAAGTATAATTCACAAACTATATTTACTATCATGTAAAAAAACTTAAAAAAAAGTTGTGCTTAATAAATTGTTAAATAACTCTTCAACATAATAAAAAAAGGATAGATCCAAATTCTAATCTATGCAACAGGGCAAACTAAGCTTTCAACATAATTAAAAGGATAGATCCAAAGTAAGTTCTGAGTTATGTTTCTAAAAGTTACTGTATTATTTTTCAGATCATAAATTATTATTTGTTTCACACAATCTTGAAGTGAACTGTGAATAATCACGATGTCACGATCATTCTCAATCATGCACAGAGGTAGCAAGATGCTATATATGTTGGTGTTAATTCCAAGATCTTGAAGAGATGTGTTCAACAATAGAGTCCAAGATTTTTGATTCCCAAACTCTTTCATCTGCCATATGCTGAAACATTTTGTCCTGCGATTATGAAGAAAAAGACTTAAACAACCACCCAAAACCCCAATAAGTGGAAATTCATTGCTATGGAGCTCCTCACAAAGATAGCAGAAATCTCTTATGAAGACACCATTAAGCTCGTGAGGAAGCAACATCTGTGTGTATGTCTCAGTTTCAAGATCAAGCGAAGCAATCACCACTCCATCAAATGAAATAGCAATGTCATCATATTCATAGTCATTATAATTTGGTATCCCTAACCAGTTAAGAGTGTTGTTGAGGTATATTCCATCACCTTCCACTATAAAAGGATCAGCAAGAAAACCTTGAATCTCTCTCCAACCGCTTTCATCATTCAAGCTGCCAATAAAGGTTCTGAAAGGATGATCAGAATTCAGATGGTAAACTATTGCTACCACGTTGTAGGTATGCCTTGAATTATCGTACCCGAACCCTAACATAGCAACGTTATCTTTCTTAGTAAGTGTTAGGTTTCCAAATTCTTCTTTTGTGACAGGGTTCCATAAGTAAAACACGATTCCCTTTTCGTTCCATTCACCTAAACAGACTAAGCCATTGAATGAACCAAGAACATTATCCTTAGATGCATGGATAATATCATCATCAAAGAAGGACGTTGAATCTTCAATCGAAGTAATAGGTGAAGGAACAACAAACCATGAAGTTTTATCTCCATTTAAGTAACGTAAAAAGAAATTGGTGCTTCTGCGTGAATTTTGAAGATGCATTGTCACGAAACATGGATCCAATATAAGAGATTGAAAGTACTTGCTCACACACTTGAATCGCATAAGAGATGCCACTGGAAGTCTTAACAGAATTTCTAGCAATATATCTTCACATAATACATCTTCAAGCAACATATGTTCACACAACATCTTTTCCTTCACTATATTATTTTATTCTGAAAGTCAAAAATAATATCATAGCATCAAACATATAATTTATAAAGTAGAAAACATTGTTTTAATAAAAAAAGTGGATTTTTTTTATTCGATGTGAATATTTTAATAAAATACAAATTGATTTAGCAAATTTTTTCTTTGTTTCAGTTATCAAAATTTTAGTTTTTGGAAAAAATTAAGTAAATCTACAACTATCTTAGCCTCATTCCTTGAAAATTTATATTTTTAGTTCCTATAATTAATTAAAATATTAATAAACAAATATATTTGATATATAATTATCACTATACTAGAAACCTTGATCGACATGGAAAGAATATTTTGGCCTCAATCATATCATCAAAATTAAAATCTGGATAATATCTGATTATGAACTCTTCTATGAATTAACTTTTCTCCACAAAAAGCAATCAAGTCTAATTCATAATGCTTCGGAGCCTTCAATAATCATATATATATATATATATATATATATATATATATATATATAATATTCTAGCCTCTTTTACTTCTCTTTCATAGTTTTCCAAAAAAAAAAAAAAATACCGTAGCATTAATTGATTTAGGGAAATAATTTAGAACGGTTTTGAAGAAAAAGAAGAAAAACTTTATCAGACATATGAATCAAGGGATTACCGTTTTTCGTTTTCACTGCGAGAATCTTCTGACCAAACTGTGACGAGTCTTAAGGATTGATCAATTCTCATAAACAAAGAAAGAGCTTAAACAAATACTAAACAGATATGAAAAAAAAAAAAAAAAAAAAAAAACAAAAATAAAAAAAAAAAAAAAAAAATAAAAAAAAACTAAACAAAAAAGAAAAAAAAAAAAAAAAAACTGAAACTAGTGTGTCAATATGTGAAGTGAAACTTCTTATATATAGAAAATGAAAACCCAAACTCCAATCAATTTGAAAAACAAATATAAGCGTATTTTATCTAATCAAATATGATTATAGCAAATGATATTATATCAAAATCTAATTTAATCATTTATATCATGTTATAAGATTATATATATATATATATATATATATATATATATATATATATATATATATATATTAATAGTACACTTTTATTTATAAACATATATAATTGAAATAATTGTTAATTAAAAAATATAATCGCTAAATATTCTCATGTTTTTTCTTATAAATTTATTCATTCATGGTTGTTTTTAAAAGCATATTGTGTGAATAAAAATCGGAAAACAACAGAAAAGTGTGAATTTTTATTAATTAAATCATTCTTAACCTGCTCAATTAATTGTATAAATAATTTTACGCATTTATCTGTTACCTCAGTCCTATAATATTTCAAAATTTTACAACTAAGTAACTATTCCCATTATCAAAAAATTGTTGACCATGGAAGATAGGCAGAGTTGATCACGAAGAACACTGTCATTACGGATTAGAATAGGTCGAATTAAACAAGATTTTTTTTTTTTACTTTGTATTTGTTAAAAAAAATGTAAAATTCATTTTTACGCAATCAGATTATCAGTTTAAACAGATGAATTATGATAATTAAAATTATACACCTGTACAGTATTTTATGATATATATATATATATATATATATATATATATATATATTATCACAATATATATTTATAAAAGTTCATATTATTTATTGTGGATGAATATGTATAAAAGTTATTTATTAATACTCTAAGCACAAATGAATAATTTATAATAATATATGATGGATTCTCATGACATAGTTCTTCTTTTAAAATTATATTTTAAATATAATTATTTTCTTCACTTAAGATGAAAAATGGTTTCATTGAGTTTTATCTTTCCCTATGCCAAACATAAAATAAATAGAGAAATCAGAATATTTAAAAAAATAACTTTTAATTTTTTTTAAAATGTTTGCTATAATATTTGATAATAACTCTCATTTTTTAAACTCTAAACACGATAATAGTTACAATATAGGTGAGTAAGTAAAAAGTTAAATTAGTATATAAATCAATTCACACAACCTCATGAAATATCTTTACATATGATGTTTCCAAAATCGACAAACTATAATCATCTATGTCTTAAATGAAGCTAGTCATATTATTTCTCTATTATTTTCTTTTCCTTTTTCTTTCACGGTTTCATGTCTATCTTGTTAAGTCTTTTAACGCATTGTTTTTTCACTCTTTTGCGATAAATTATATTCTAGAATTTTAAAATATTATTGATAAGTTGTCCTTGTAATAAAAAGAGTTTAAATGTTATTATATACCAAAAGTTCTCTGCTTTATGTGTATCATTTTCTATAAACTATTTTTTTTTTCTGTTTTTATTCTTAAAGGGACGAGTTCTCTTTCATGTCATTATCTATTAAATAATAAAACTTTCAAATACCAAAAATAAAAACAACACTAAAACAATTCAACTCATGCCAATAAGACATCTTATAAAACTCTAGGATTTACATAAACCCAGTATATTCCTTAATTAGAATCACATGTATACAAATACAAAATTTTATCACTAAACAACATGTGACAAGCATACTACACAGCAGATGGATTTATCAAACTAAATATACATTCTTAAAATCACTAATTCTTGGAACCTGAAATAATTATATTGTCGTTCCATTCACATTCCTCTTGAATTACCCTTGCAACTTAAATTACCCTTAAATTATCCTTTGTGTCACACTATTTAATAAGTCTTACATTTGATCTGTTTTGAAAAGTTTTAATCAATTTTCAATATTTTAATCAAATATAATTCTATTTAGAGTAATTTTCTGGAAAATTAAATTTTAGTATATCTAAATATTTTAGCCTCATTGTACAACAGCTATTTATATATTATTAAAATTATAGAAAATAAATATTTTTTACTGTTTACTAATATTATACATCTATTCTTTTGTTTATGACATCTACATTTTTTTTTTAAAGATTATCAAAATAAACTTTAAAAGTGATTCGTATAGTCTTGACTTGATAAAGATAACCACGTAGAAGGTTTAATATGAATGCCATATATCAAGGGATAAATACATTTGTACGATATATAATATGAGATAAATAGTTTAAATTTAGGCTTAAATATACATTTGGTCCCTATTTTTGTTGATTTTATTCAATTTGGTCCTTATTTTCGTTTTATGTTCAATTAGGTCATCATTTCCGTCAAATTGTGGTTAATTTGGTCATTTTCACTAAAGATGTTTAAATAGTTAACGTTTTTTAACAGTACATGCCACGTGTCAGTTCCTGATTTTTTAAATTTTTTTAAACTTTTTTAATTTTTTTTTAAATTTTTTAAATTTCAAAAAAAGTGTCCACGTGTCAAGTCACAATTGTGCCACGTGTCAATGCTAGTGCCACGTGTCAGTTTGTAGTAGTATTATTTTTTTGTTCAATTTAGTCCCTATATTCGTTATTTTTGTTCAATTCGGTCCCTATATTCGTTACTTTTGTTTAATTTAGTCCCAAATTTTGTTAAAATAGAACCATTTAATTTTTAAAATTGACATTATTATTTCTTATTTTTTAAATTTAATTATAAATTATAATATTTAATTATTAGTTGAATATAATTCTTAGATTCAATTGTTAAATAGAATATAATTATCTAAATATTATTAATATAATTATTAAAATTTTAAAAATATATGTTAACATTTGTAAAATTTACATTTAAATTTAAAATATTTAATATTTTTATTGCATTTTAGATATTAAAATCTAAAATATTTTATATGTAAATATTAATTTTACAAATATTAGTTTATTATTCTAAAATATTTTGAATATTTAAAATATTTTTATATATCAATTTTAAAAATATTTTAGAATATAAATATTAGAAAAAAAAAATTAATAATTATATTCTTATAATATTTTAAATAATTATATTCTATTTAGCAATTAAATATAAGAATTTATTCAATTTATAATTAAATTTAATAATTTATAATTGAATTTAAAAAATAATA
>Ga0209589_1007356_pt1 | contig 17764 bp, 8 predicted proteins | sample CowpeawhiteBW_FD_187525 | JGI IMG/M metagenome (GOLD analysis project Ga0209589, IMG submission 187525) | Root nodule microbial communities of legume samples collected from California USA - Cow pea white BW (SPAdes) (version 2) | ecosystem: Host-associated > Plants > Roots > Nodule | place: USA...
ATATATGTATAAATATATATATATATATATATATATATATATATATATATATATATATATATTAAAAAAAGATTACAAATTGACACGTGGCGTTGACTTTAACACTTGGTCAAAATTGACGGTAATGACCAAATTGAATTATTTTTAAAAAAATAAGGCCGAATTGAAACAAAGAAAAACTGGAGGATCAATTTGACACTAGACAAATACAAGGACCAAAAGAGTAATTTAACCAAAGAACTAATATATATTTTAAATTTACATAAGGCAAACCATAAAAAGGTTCCCTTTCAATATTAATTGCATACTAAAATTAATTTTTGATGTAACAAACATATGATAATTACTAAATACTAAAGATTTACGATTTTAGTCCTTGAACTTCAACCTAAAATTGGAATTTGTCCTTATCCGAAACTTTGATACATTTTGGTCCCAAAACTTTAAAAATGATTGAATGTAGTTCTTTTAACCCAATTACATTAACTGTTTTTGAAGTGTTGAACGCATTTTCCAATAGATATTAAGTTGAAAATGTATCAAACAGTGTAAACAACTCTCATACTAAAATGAAACATGTTCGACACGTAAAAAAAAAAGTTAACGCAATTAGATTAAAATGACTATATTCATTTATTTTTAAAATTTAGAAACTAAAATATATCGAGATTTCGAGCATAAACAAATTCTAATTTTTGGTCAAGATTCAATGACTTAAAACATACTTAACCCTCTGTAATTATCTCATACATTAATAGATTTTAAACGAAATTAACATAATTAAAATTTTTTATAGTAAGACTGTCATTTTTTTTTGACGAACTAACTATTTATTCTAAATTTTAAGTAGACTTGAGAATTTGTACTTTAGTCGTTATGAAAAAAATCGTTTTATAATATTCAAAATACATTTTTTTTTATCTAAATATCGTTTGACTTTTGTTGTCATCATGATGTGACTATGATTTTTTTTCTTCTCGTCTCCAATTTATCGGTCAACTTTTATCTTCTATTTACGGTCTTTTCTATTTTCTTTTGTTCTCCAAGTTTGAGTTGATTGACTAATTAAAGAAAATCAAAGAGAAAATGTACAAGATGACAGAACAAACCGAAGTAGATAAAACAAAAATAATAACCACATTCTTATATTGTTATATTAATGGCAAAATCAAAAAATAAGATACTTAATAAAAAAAATATTTTAAACATTAAATAGAAAAACATATTTTAATAAAAAAATCAATTCAAGATATTCATATATTATATTTATAATGTAACATGCATTAAGACTTGATTTTATAGTTCATGTCAAGTTAAATCAACTTCACATGAGTCACGTAGAGTTGAGTCCTCTTCGAACCAAGTCAAGTCGAAAGCATACATCTGACCAATTTGAATTAGAGCATACATCGAACCGATTTGAATCAGACTCACACCCAATCAAATAATTTAGTCCACTTCAAACTAATTTTAGTTGGATCCACCTCGAATCGAATTAAGTTAGGTCTTAATGAGTTAATTGAGTCATGTCTACGTCGAGTCAAGTTAAGCGATACGTTAGTCAAATGAAGTCATAGCTACATTTGGTTCAGTCATGTGTGATTTGTGATGTCCTTACAACTAAACTATTTTACCCATTTTTATTATTATAGTTAAATATTTTTATTTTATTTATTTATTTTGTTTTGTTTTATAAAAAAAAAAAACATTGATGTATTAGAAATTACACTTTTTTTTTCAATATCACACCATACAACTTATAATTAACTTATTTTACAATGAGTATACATCTTATATTTTACACCATATAGTTCATATTATATTTCCTACACTAGAAGGGTAAAAAGGTATTATTTAGTTACAACTCATTTCTTACATACTAGCCTTTAAGCATTTGGAGAAAAGAGGTTATGGATGTGACTCACTTGGACTATTCGGGATAGATAAAAAGTGATTCAAATTTTGTCCTTCAACGATAACATGTGCATTTGGAGCGGTTAGGAATGTGATGTTATAATTTTTGGTTTCTTGAAATGTTAAAGAGTTATTTATCGCATTCGTTTGTCATGCATTTCCTGGAAAGACTGCTACAATATCGGAAAGGAAGGGATGAGACATATTAGGGGCAGTGATTTATGATGAGATTATAAAACTTGTTTTTCATACACAATCATAAAAATTGGGAAGTTAGGCAAACACCATAAAGATGATATGAAATAAAATTCAACATTTATATACAAACATCTAAACCTCCTTTTTTATATAGAGCAAGTATAAATGATTTTTGTAGTAACAAATCAAGATAAATGATTCATATGGTCAATAACAATGATTCAAGAATATCTTTCGTGAGTAAAATTTACTCATTTAAATTTTTAAGATAAAACCTCGAAAATCCTAGCTTTTGCACGTGTGACCATCGAATGTTGCTTAGTTGTGACAGGAAGAACATGAGAGGGAGTTGGAGAAATTGACTCAGAAGCTACAAAAGAAGGTGAATTTTAAGGAACAATAGTCTCATGGGGAGAAGGGGGGTTGGTAGGTTCATCATTACTAGTGAGTGTGTGTGGAGTATGTGAAACATTGACATTAGTGTTGTGATTGATGGAGAAAAGATTAGCTGAACTTGCATAATGAAATAGATTTTCATTGAATATATATGTCGTGAAATATACCATCTACCTTTGGTTGAGAGACAAACATATCCCTTGTGGTTTGGACTATATCCAAGAAATAGACAGATTTCAGAACACATACTAAACTTGTGAGGATTGTAAGGGCGTAAGAGAGGGTAACAAGCACAACCAAACACTTTAAAAAAAAATTATAATCAGGTTTCTTTTTAAAAATTTTAGTATATAGATTGTTGTTATTCAAAACGGGTGTGGGAAAAGAGTTGATAATCATAACAGATGATAGAAAGGTCTCACCCCAATATTGCAGCGGAAGAGAAGTACCAGACAAAAGAGATAATCCCACATTCAATACATGGCGATGCTTACGCTCAATTGAACCATTTTGTTCATGCGTATGAGGACAGGTTAAGCGATGACAAATGCCAAAGGTTTTAAGAGTTTTATGTAAAGCAAGAAATTCCTTTGCATTATCAGTTTGGAGACTTTTGATTTTAAACCCAGTTTGATGTTCAACAAAACGTTTAAAATCAAGAAAAGTAGAGGAAACTTGAGATTTAGCATGTAACAAGTATAACAACGTATAACGAGAATAAGCATAAATAAAAGCTATATAATATCTTTCACCATTAGAAGCAGGTATCGGGGAAGGTCCCCAAACATCTACAAAAACTAATTCTAACATATATCTGTAAGTAATAATAGAATGCATGAAAGGAATTGTTGTGCCTTAGCCAAAATACATGGTTCACAGAAGTTATGTTTTAATGAACAACGTATATTACAATTTTGTAAAACATGAGCTACAACAGAGTTAGACACATGGCCTAGGCGACAATGCCACAACTGGAAGGAAGGCTTCAAAGTTGCGTTATGAGATTGAATGATGGATGAAGAAAATGGTTGAAACACATGCATCCCATCTTTAAGATTTCCTTGTAGAAGAATCTATTTGGTGTCCTGGTTTTTAACATAACAACGTGATGGATAGAATTCAAAATAGACGTTATTGTCATGAGCAAATTTGGATACACTAAGTAAATTCTTTGAGAAGGATGGAACATGTAAAAGATGATCTAAATGCAGTCTGTGAGATGTGTGTGGGGAAGTTAAAGAAGTAGCACTAATATGTGTAATTGGCATACCTAAGCAATTACCTGATTGAACAACTTCATTGCCACTATATGATTTGCATTGTTTGTCATATGGTGTGTTGCCTCGCTATCGAGGTATCATAGCGAGTCATTGACTAGAGTTGGATTGCCAAGAATTGATGACTCAATGTCATCATGTGATAAAGAAGGAAAAGAAGCATTGTTAGCTTGAATGGAATTGTGGACGATTACTATTGTTATTGGAATTCCAAGAAGACGAATTTGAATTCCAACAACTTTTGCCAGTAGTGCGAGCACCGTGGGAACGAGGATTTCGATAATAGTGGTTGATTGATCGAGACCCACATGAAACAGATCCAAGAACATAATTCTTGTTCTGCATATTTGAAGTGGTTGTGAAGTGGTTTTCAAAGACAATTGAGTCAGTGGCTTTGTGTTTCTTCAAGCGCTCTTCTTGAGCAAGTAACAAAGCTTCAATGTCTGCTACATTGTCGAGGCATGATGTAACCGAAGTGATGAAGGGATCATATTCCTCTGACAAGCCATCCAAAAAAGCATTTATATGTTCATCTAAGGTGAGTGGTGAACCAATGGCAGACAAAGAATCAACAATCTTCTTTATTCCAACAAGATAAATAGTTTCTTTGGTTGGTTGGCGGAGTTGCACTTTTAATTTCTTGATTTTGGCACGTGTATGAGAAGCATAATATGTTGTTGACTTCTGTCAGATTTGTGATGAAGATTCAAGTCCCAACTTCATGGTGAGAATGGAAGCATCCATGGAAGAAAGCAACCATGCTACAATTAGTTGATCTTGTTGTTCGAAATTGACGTAGGCTACACTGGCCATGTTGCTTGAGACATCAGTTGCGGAAAGAAAGCAAGGTGGAGCTCGTGCAGTATCAAGAAAGTGAAGTAGTTTGAAACCCTTAAATGTAGCAAGGACTTGCTGCTTGCATGGAAGAAAATTATCATATGAAAGTTTCAACGTGATCGGGATGGTAAAAGTTTGAGGAGTAAAAGAAGGTATTGAAGATGGAGTAACAACACTGGAGTTTGTAGACGAAGCCATGATAAGATGTAGGCCAAAAAATGGCTTTAGATACCATATAAGAGAAGAGAAACCACGGAGAGAGAGAAGCAGAAAAAGAGAAAAGACTTTAAAAGGTATATTGACTTTGAAAGGTTCTACAAAAGCTATATATAAAGCAAGAGACTCATGCAACGATATAACAGAAAGAAAAACTACCCATGCAAATGTTACAATGGAAAGCATATTAACACATTACGTAATACTCACCTCATCTTATCCATATCGAAAAACTATTTTTACATGATTTTTTCCTCATAAATAATATTTGAGTCTTAATTAAAACTGTGTTTTTGTTTTCATTAAAATTAGGATTTTAAAACTTATTTTTTAAACATGATAAGTGAAAAATTATCAAACGAATTTCAAAACCTATCCTAAAAATAAGTCTTTTTTTCTGTATTTGTTTTACCCTTAGGAACAAGGTATTACAACCACCATTGTTTCCTATCATTAGTTCTACCCATCACATACATATTATTGTCATTGATTATGAATAATATATAATAAATTTGTGGTTTTTAACAATAATATTCTTCTTTATGTTTAAAGCAGAGACGAAACATTTGATAGTGAATCAAATATGTTCGAAGAAAGATTTGTCAAATGCTTTTTTTCATGTCCGATATTAACCTTTCTCTATGTTTGTCATGCGCAAAGAATAAGAAATAGAAGCTTTTGCCCAACAAGAGGATTAACATTTGAGTCCTCTAAAACTATTGAAGTGAGTTATCTCCAAATCATAGAGAAGAAGAACAAGATGCTAGAGTAGTTTCAAAAGGAGATTCTTCGGCTAGAACAAGAATCGTATAGAAAACAGTTTGAAAGTGTGTAAGGAGACCAATGGTTAAGAAGAGAAAAGAGGATGTAGGGTTTGGTGTATTGAAATTTTGAGATAGGAAAAGGGTTTTTAGATTTTGGTTGTTAGATGATGCGGTTCAGATTTGGTTATACCTATAAATACAATATTAAAGTACGCAAGTTTCACATAAAATTGTTATACAGTTCTTTCATTCAATATTACTCATATATTATATATATATATATATATATATATATATATATATATATATATATATATATATATATATATATATATATATGTTTAAAATATTTATTGACTTGAGCACTAGAGAGTCTTTTGCAGGTAGATCTTTTTCTACTTTTTTTTTTCAAAACTCGGAACTTTCTCACTAAAAAATAATGATTTCACTCTTGAGAGCCTCATACTTAACATCAAAGACTACTTGTTCACATCTAGTAAGGACAATAACTAAAATGTAAACTTAATAAATGTTACTATAAAGTCATTGTAATACCCATTTCTTTTCTTTTTTTTATTTGTGATCCAGTAAAAGGAAAAAGACAAAAGCTAGTTCTCTCTCCCAAACCCCTTAGCTTCCTCACCATCCTTTATCTCTCAACTTTTCTCCACTTCCCAGCCATTGCTCTACCCATTCTCTTTGACCTTCTCCATTTTGACACAACATGTTCTACTCGCTTCTCATCTAAATTTCTCACCTTTATGAAACAAAGGCTAGAACTGAGACCATTGTAGGGTACTTGTCAGATCAAACTGAGAGTTCCTTTCCTCCACGTAAGCCCATCTCCAACCTTCGTTCTATTTATGTTTTTCAGTTATGGAGCAATGGTTTCACTTTGATCTTAATTAGAGTCTCATTTTCCTCTCTTTGTATTCTTGTGATTCAGTTTCCTAAGGGGGTTGTGGTGCTCTTTTCGTTTAGGGCTTTCTTTGACTCCAGTTCGATATCAATTTCAAGGTAAGGGAAGCTAGGTTTTTCTTTATATTTTGAAATGAATTGCTTGGTTGGGTTTGTGATGGTATTTTATTTGTTAGCTTGATGAATGCATTGATTTGGATTGAGTGGTGGTTTGTGTTGCCTATGATTTTTTGGTTTTGCATGCATGAGCATTTGAGAATCTATCGTTCTCGCCGAGACGAAATGCTCTCGCCTAAGTGAGAATAGTAGAAACTCACTCTCACTCTCTACTCGAGTTGTCGCCTAAGCGAGACCCTCTAGCTTGAGTGAGGGCAATCTCGCCTAAACGAGAATAGTCTAGCTTAAGCAAGAACTCGCAAATATTTTAGTTGCTCCTTGTTTGAGTTCTTGCTCAGGCAAGAAGTTGTGGCTTGAGCGAGAAGACCTTGTCGCTTGAGCGAAAACTCTAGCTTAAGCGAGAACAATGCAGAATTACTTTTAAATTCCTTAACTTAATCCATGATGATTGAATTTCTTTTAAAAAGCATGAAGTATGAGGTTATACATGTATGATGTAGTGTTTTAAGTTTGTGCTTGATATTGTTAGCATGAGGTAAGATTTTTTTGAGATAACATGTGAAGTATGTGGGTATTTCATGGAGAAATTCCTTTGTGGATTATATAGTGTGTGTAATGGCTTATGGATTCAAGTAAGGTTACATCCCGACACTCTAGTGGATCAGTCAGACCCACATAGAGTAGATTGGTCCATGTGGTGAGAGTAGTAGGAGGTCCTAGTCTAGGGCATGATAATGGCCTTTGATGATCATGGATTTACCTTGTGTGTAAGGTGAAACCCATTAACAATGGCTTTGTAGAGCAATAGAGGCCGCCACAAGTACAAGTTTCCAGTGAAATCTAATTTTATAAGTCAATGAATGTTACTACCAGGTGGGAATATTAAGATTTCTCTTTTATCATTTCCTTAAGGATTTCATAAAAAAAGAATCAAGACAGATTCATTTGCATACTTATACTCTTCTTTCTATTGAAATAGTCCCTTAAATGTCTCCCAATTCGTTCTCTAAAATAATTAAAAAAACTTTTTTTCTTTTCTATTCGATTTTAGAATCAAAACTTTTTAATTTTATTAGAATATAGAATATGAAAATCTAGTATCCGAATAAATGAGTTGAAGAGTCTTCTATATGTTTGGCATTATTTGTTGTTTATGTTTCCTTGAATTGATTATGTTATGTTAATTTAATCTTACTAGCTTACTCTTCTCCTTGTGTTTTCTATTTTGTTGTTGTGTTTCCTTTTGCAATGATCATCAAAAATTGGTGTGAGCAGATGATGAGACACCTGTTGATCATCATAAGGTGGGAGGAAATTTTGTTGTCTAGATTAGACACATTAGATATCTCTCTTTCTGAGTATTTTTTGAAGAACTTTCCCTATGTCTTTATGCTCTATTCAAGAAATCTTCTTTTTGTAAAAGTGTCTTATGCTCTTTGATACTTCCTCTTTTGAGCAAACCTACGGATAACTATAATGGTTAATCTAGACTTTCTTCCTTATTGCTCATTTATATTGTTTTATGTGATTTTTTATTTAATAGTAATTTTCTATTAAATGGGATGTTACAGTCACACTTATAATCAATTATTGATAAAATAAATTGAAATAAAATTTTCCAAGTCGTAATTTATAAGTTTAATTATGATTTGGGTTCCAATATTTCACCATAAAATCTACCATTTTCTGTTCTTTAAATTCTTTTTATCTAACATTTTAGTTCTTAATTTTTAATTAGTTATAACATCTTATTATTTTAAACATGAAATGACGTAGATGGAAAATACACAATAAGGTAACTTTTTTACATTATTAACAACCGTAGGGATTCGTTGGTAAACGTAATTTAATAGTTATTTTATATTATTTTGGAAACTGAAAACTAAATAAACTTATAAATAATTAAACATCAAGAAGTAAAATTACATGAAATACCCAAAATTGGGGATTATGGATACTTGAAAATAAAAACTAAAATTTTGAAAATAAAAATTTCAAGATTAAATTTACTAAAATTTGTAAAATATTTGAACCAAAAATTTTATTTTATTTTTTCACTTAAAGGACACCCTCAGAAGCAAAAGGAATTAATTCCAAACGGGCTACGTGTGAGAAAAGAAGTTCCACATCGATGAGAACTTATTTTGAGGCTTACTTTTAATGTTATAAAAGGAGCCCAATGTTTCCTTAGGAAATCATCGCAAAAGTCTCTCCTTTTCTATTTCTTTTGCTTTATTTGCTTGAGAGAAGAATTAAGAGAGAATATTAGTTTCTCCTCTAAGAGAGAATGTTAGTTTATCCTTTAAGGTTCTCTTTGTATTAGTTTTTCCTATTTCTAAGAGAAAGGTTGTCATTGTTTTCTCCTTGGGATTAGAGAGAATGGTATGTAATGAATAAATTATATCCATTGCCTATTATCTGTTTTTGTTCCTTTATTTTCATCTTTAATTTTAGTTGTGAGTACTTGTGCTAGTACTCTGATACCCAACAGTGGTATCAGAGCTGTTGGTTCGTGTGATTATATTTCGCTGCTATTGTCCTTAGAATAGTGTTGTGATAGTGGATAAAGTGTGGTAGTGTGAAAGTGCATGTCTAGGAAAATTCTGGCTAGGAAAGACTTGGTACTTAAGCGTGTCCATTAGTGACCCACCTCTCTTTCATGGGAATTACCTGGTACACTGGTTCAAGGTTTGCCTCCATTGTTCTAGTAGACAATACTATTCATAGTGAGAAGTGCATAAGTCGATTTTAAAGACATGGCAACAAGATACGAGATAGAGAGGTTCAATGGGAAAAATTTTTCATTGTGGAAACTGAAGATGAAGGAAATTTTGAGAAGGAACAATTGTCTAGCGGCAATTGAAGAAAGACCTACGGGCATTACAAAGAAAAAGTGGAAGGAAATGGATAACAATGCTATAGCAAATTTGCATTTAGCATTGGCAGATGCGGTTTTATCCAGCATTGCAGAGAAGACTACAGTGAAGGAGATTTGGGATACTCTCACAAGCATGTACGAGGTTAAGTCACTTCACACAAGAATATTCTTGAAGAGAGAACTCTATACTCTTTGAATGAGTGAGTCCACATCGGTGACGGACCACATCAACAATCTAAATACATTATTTGCCCATCTTTCAGCGACAGATTTCAACATAATTGAAAATGAACGTGCAAAGCTTCTACTACGGAGTTTACCTGATTGATATGATTAACTTGTCATCAACATTACAAATTACAACGTTGTTGACCTCCTACACTTTGAGGATGTTGTCGGAGTTGTTCTTGAAGAAGAATCCAGGCGAAAGCACAAAGAAGATATGGTGGAAAGTGTAAGGCAAATAGAAGCTTTGGTGATGACGAGAGGTAGATAACCAGAACGTGGATCTAGTGGGAGTCAATCTCACGATAAATGTCAAAGTAAGAAGCATCTCAAATGCCACCATTGTGGCAAAAAAGGGCATATGAAGAAAGATTGTTGGCATTTGAAGAATGAAGGAAAGAACTCTGAGGCATCAACCTCACAAGGTTGTATGGAAAATACCTTGGAGGACGAAGATATTTTGTGAAGAAGATGAGAGATCTAGTAAGTCATGAAAGCTCAGAAGATCATGGAAGATATGTATGTGCTTTTGGGAGATACGTTGCAAGAAGCTAATGCAATGGTTGCATCGATAAGTTAAGAAGAAGTGGTGTTGACGTGACATCGTAAACTTGGGTATAAGTCAGAGCGAAGTTTGCAAATCTAGGTGGAACGTAATCTCTTACTCAGTCTCAAAAAGGTTGTTTTACCTCTGCGCGAGCACTGTGTGGTAAGACAACAAACATAGTCATAGATCGCAGATTGCTAGTTTGACTACCAGGAAAAAAAACATAAGAAGACTTGGTTTATTCTGATGTAAGGAAATCACCAAAGTTATCACTAGGAGAAGCAAAGTTTACTCCAGGAGATTGTGGGTGTACTACATCAAGAGGAAGTCAAATGTGTTGTTACCAGTTCAAGGAATCTAAAGCACGAGTAGAGCTTGAAACTGTGGGAAAATTAAGTGCTTGGGCTATGCTAACAATGTGAAAGGGGTACCACTTGTGGGTCCCACTACCCACAAGGTTATTGTTAAGCAGAAATGAAATGATGCTCCAACTAGAAGGCGTTAAAGAACAAGAAAACTTGGTTTGCATGGTTGAACAAATCTCAGTACGGTTTAAAGAGAGCGCTCAGGTGTTCGTACCAAAGATTTGATTCATTCATAAGCCTCGGTTACAACAGACTGGGTGTTTAGACCATTGATGTTGTATGTGGATGACATGTTGGAGGTAGGCCCCAACAAAGTTCAAATCCAGGAATTGAAGGCACAATTGGCTAGGAAGTATGAGAAGAAGGACTTGAAACCAGCAAACAAGGATTTCAAGGATGCAAATTCACACAGACAAAAAAGATAGGAAGGTTTGGCTTTCTCAGAAGAAATACTTACTGATAATCTTGCGGCGCTTCAACATGCAAGATTGCAAGCCAATTTCGAACTCACTTTCTATCAATTGTTCCTCACGTATGAGTCCTAGTAGTGAAGCGGAGAGGATGGAGAAGTCTCGAGTACCGAGTGCATCGGTGGTGGACAGCCTTATGAATGCTATGATGTGTACAAGACCAGACATTGCACAAGCAGTGGGAGTGGTTAGTAGGTTTTTTGGCAAGAATGGTGGAGAGTAGTGAAGTATTTAGAAGAGGTCCTTAGAAGGAACCTCAGGTGTTGCATTGCATTTCGGAGGATCAGAATTATGTGTCAATGAAGTCTACGTGAATTCGATCTTACTGAAGTCTATCAGAATACCAAGCAACATGAAGGTAGAGAATAAAGCATGGTGTGAAGATTTGATTAATTTCATCAAAATCTTCAAGTGGGAGATTGTGAGAAAAGAAGTCCCACATCAATGGGAATTTACTTTGGGACTTACTTTTAATGTTATAAAAGGAGCCCAATGTTTCCTTAGGAAATCATCCCAAAAGTCTCACATTTTCTATTCCTTTTGCTTTATTTGCTTGAGAGAAGAATTAAGAGAGAATATTAGTTTCTCCTCTAAGAGAGAATGTTAGTTTCTCCTTTAAGGTTCTCCTTGTATTAGTTTTCTCTATTTCCAAGAGAGGGGTTGTCATTGATTTCTCCTTAGGATTAGAGAGGATGGTATGTAATTTTTATTTTCCTTGAATAAATTATATTCGTTGCCTATTATCTATTTTTGTTCCTTTCTTTTCATCTTTTATTTTAGTTGTGAGTACTTGTGATAGTACTCTGATACCCAACACTATATGGGAAAATAAAGCCTAGTAGCACTGAGTAAAAGCAAAGGAGAAGCAAAAAGCATGGTCAATAATACATAACACAAATTATACCAAATACTCTTTAATTTCGTTGTTTGTTGAACTATATCTTTCTTTGGCGTCAACTTCATGTATTGATGTTAAGAAATTGATATCTTTGTTTCTTTAATTAATTCATTCATGTATCAAAGTTTTTGTTCGGGAATATACATTGTTTAAATAAACCAAGCTTGGTGCATTATTTAGTATCAAAACGCATAGTTTTTGTAAATTGTCTTAGAACATATAATACATTATTTTATTTAAAAAATTTCAATACTATACTTTAAAGGAAATGAAGCTACCACTTAAAATTACAGTATGCACTAGCTAAACTTTGTACTAAATATAAAAAAGGGATGAAATTCAAGAGAATGGAACATGATGAGTGTTGCAGATCACATCAATTGTCTCGTGATAGAGGCTAAGTGGGTCGGGTCATAATCAAATCGTGGCGGTGGGGCTTGTGTTACATTCTTAAGTAAAAAGAGTTGCATCTTGACTAATGGCTATAAATTTTGACCTAGTGGTAAGTGTTTGATACTAACAATTGGTTTTAGAGCTGAGGTCACGAGTTTGATTTTTGGTGGATAATTGTTAAGGGGGAATTGTTGTGGGTTGCAAGATAATTGTCTCATGTGGACCAACCTTCTATGTAAGGATTTATTTATCCTACATCCCAAATTCCTTCAAAAAAAATAACACACACTTCAACCTCTAATTCACTCAAATTCATCCCCTCAAATCAATCTTCACAAATGAACACACCCTAACGGACTTATTGCGCCTCACTGAAATGTGTCCAACCATTTTAGGCCGAGAACAAGTTGGTCTCATCTTACCATGTACATCAGCCTCCCAAGGCTAGTAGTTGAATGAAGTATAAACAAGAGTCTTGATATTGAAACATAGGAGACCAAGATATACTGGAATATAGTTGTCCTTGTGATGTTTTGGTACCCCTTGAGCCGAGATGTATTAGGAATGTAGTTGTCTTTGTTGTATTGGTACCCCTTGAGTCGAGATGTATTGTGAAGTAGGGGTATTAATTAAATTGCAATATCATTGGGCCAGGGTGTGTTGGAAAACATCAGTCCCCACTAAGTTAAAAATATGGGCCTTGACTACATCAAAATTGAAGGTCGTGATGTGTTGGGAATGTTGAAAGCGACACTCTTAATTGGGTTGAGATTCCTATGGACTAATTTGCATTGGTAAGCAACATTTGATTTAAATGAAATGCACCTAGGCTAACATGTACTGGGAAGTAGCACTTGAGTTGGTTGAATTTTTCCTAGGTCGAAATGTATTGGGAAACAACAATTGAGTTGGTTTAGTCTCTTCTAGGATGAGATATACCCACCTACCCATGCCAAGAGGTATGTGCTTGTTGGCTTCCATTAAGAAATATTAAGAAATATGTTGAGATGAGTCTTTTGATGAGGTGCATCAAACGAGGAGTCACCCAATGTCATTCGTTAGATGGACTAGATATAACAGTTAGAAATTGTTTGCATGATGGCCTTTTAGGGTTTGTTTATTTGTTATAAATAGGGGGTGGCGACCAAAGGATTCCCCATCACTTAACCAATACTTGTGAGAATTAGCTCTAGAGAAAGTAGTTGTTGTGCATTACTAGGTAAATCTCGACCTAGGATGGCTGAACACATCTCGGTCAGGCCCAATAAGTGGAAGGATAGGAAACTTCAAGCATAAAAGGGCTAAAACCATATTAGTAGCCAATGGACCGAGTATGTCTCGACCATTTCTCAAGATAAAGTTATGATAGAAGAGTGCAATTAAAGTTTGCGATAATTAGCATTTGGGACATTACAGAAGTTACAATAAGGTATTTATGAACATTTACGGAGGGAATCTAAACATTAAATGAGAACTAGGTATACAAAGGGGATTAGAATGTAGGTAACATGTATCTTGAGCTATTTTACTATCATTTGAGAGTATCACATATTCATTCCTTGATCGTTGACTTGAGCATGAGGGTACTTACAAGTACCCATCTTTCACTTGTCTTAGTGAAGGAGGAGTTCCAAAAGCATTAAATGAGCGTGTGAAGGAAGAAAAGCAAGACCTTCCAAGATTATCCGGTTCCATTGGTGTCGTCTATGGGAACGACAATTCCCTTTGCCTTTGACTGGGAGGCTTTTTCTGGTACACCCAATAGTATAACATCGTTTAGGAGTCGAGGTCAAATGTAGTTTAAATACCTCTTTCTCCCTCCACCCTTTTAAGGACAAAATCGTGACGAAGCTCCACACTTCAAAGTGAAAAATACCTTGAGAACGAGATGGTTGATCTAACGATGTTGTCTAACTTGTGATTGGAACAAGAAATTAATTAACATGTTTTGCATAATAGGATTAGGTTTCTTGCTTGTTTCTTCTATTTTTCATTTGTTCATTTTTTTCTTAATACAAGTTAAGACTTAGGTTAGGTGTGCTTATATAGGTGCATATATTTGGTAGAAGAATTTTTTCAGGGAAGCTCAAGTATTAAGATACTCAAAAGCGTCTGAGTGCGTTTGCCAGACGATCAATAAAATACAAAAGAAATTTCTGGACTAAGTTTAAGGATAACATAAGTCAAGAAAATATATGTAAATCAGAGGATAAGGCAGAGTTGGATATGAAAGACAATAAGATGTTTAATAGAATCTTATTGGTTAAATGAAAATGGATTCGGTGAGGAAAAAATTGTATGAAGTATTATAAAATAATTATGAGTTTAAGATAATATATTCAAATTAAATGTATTTAATGTTTATTTTTTACTTAATTAGTAATATAATTCTATGATTATGATTTATTTTGATTTTTATATTTTTTATTTAATTGAGTCACTATATTTTTAAATAGAGTTAATTTGATTCTTATATTAGTTATATAGTTAATTTGATTCTTATATTAGTTTGACATTAGTAAAGTTTAAAAAATATCACGTGTCAAATTAGAAAATGTAAAAAAGAAATAATCCAAATTTTGCTATATATGACATATTACAAAATAAGCTTATTAATTTAATAAAATAACTAAATTAATTTTTTTTAAATATGAAAAATTAAATAATTATAAATTATAAAAATCAAATTAATTTAATTATTAAATTTAAATATTTGACCAAATTATTAATTAAACTTTTATATATATATATATATATATATATATATATATATATATATATATATATATTCATTGATCAGTTTAAGAATTCTTCTTCCTCTATGTTATCACTTTTTACTTTTGATGTGAATAAATATCTTTAATCACAAATAATATTAATTCCTGCTTTATTCTTGTGAAAGAAATATAAATCTAAGTCGGGATGAGATCACCGAGGTCACCCTGCCTCCATGAAAGTCTAACACGACTATGTGTGAAGGATATCCAATAATCTATGGTGGTGGAAAGATTACCTCCAAAGGAGGATAAGAAAACATTGGCTACACCAGAATTTGAAATCTTAGATTGTATCAGAAATTAAATAACTATTTAAATATTTTATATATTATTATTTAGGCTTAAATACTTTTTTGGTCCTCATTTTAGTAGTGTTTGTTGTGGATGGTCCTCATTTTGACAGAATATTTAAAATGGTCCTCATTTATACCCAATGTTTAAAATGGTCATCCTTTTCGCAATTCGTATTTTATTTGGTCATTTTTTGTAACGTCGTTTAATTCATTAACGAAGCATTGTACAGGTGGCGCAATTTGTATTAGGGTGTGTTACGTGTACTGTACAGGTGTGGTAATTAGATATTTGGGGATAAATAAATGAGCTAGGATTTTGGTAAGGAATGTTTGGGCAGTTGGTGACTTTTGGCAATCTTATTCCTCCATTCCCAATTGGTGTTGCTGCAATCTTCTTCTTCCTGCAATCTCATTATATATGTATGTTACAGTCTCAATCTTCTTCCTTTACCTCTGGTTGTAATCGTTGGAGGCAACCGTGTTGTATCACTTCGTGCACTGTTGGTGGTTCAACGAGAAATGGATTAACCTTGATTTGTAGCTGCGGAGAGATGGCAGCTTTGAGGATGACAAGAACTCCAAAGAATATTGGTAGAAAATTTTGGGTACAATCTGTTTTTATTTTTGTGTTAATAATAAATTGGTTTTAATTTTTGGTTTATTGATTTACAGAGTGGTGGTTTCAATAATGTGAGTTGCAACTTTTTCAAATGGTGGTGTTGATGAAAAGGATGTCATCATCATGACACAAATGAGGCAGATTAATGATTTGGAGAAGTCACTGAAGGTTGCTGAGAAGAGGCTGTAATTAGTAATAGGGTTCACTTGTGTTGTTATTGTATGTGTAATCTTTTAAAGTCCAATCTATTTAAGTCTGGAAGAAGTTAAATTCATAACATTAATTCATCCTCATCAAAATGCACTACATCAATGTGTGGCAAAAGTGAAATTGAACGAAGTTTAAGGAAAGTCAAAATGTAGTACATCAATAATGAATTCTACATCAGAAATTCCAAAAAATAACTAAGACGTTTGTAGTTGCTATCATGGCCTCCTCCTAATATGTAATTTCATCCTAATATGTAATTTCATCCTAAACTGCTGAGATGGTTCTTCTGGTGTTGGTAGTGGTGCTGCTTGACTCTCCACTTCATTCCTTGGTGGTTGAGTTGTAGTCTGTCAAGGACCTTGGGGCAGATGTTTCCTTTAAAAGTTGTAACTTTTTTTCTCTTGGTGGCCCACCTTTCCATTAAATAAACTCTGATTTTCTCGAGCATGGTGATTATGGGTTTGCATTAAATCGAGTATTTGTACAGAGAGATACCTTGGAGGTATAGCAATAAGGTATCTGTAAGCATCAATATTTAACTTCTTTAATTGTTAACACCACTCTTTCCCAAACTGTTGGGTGTGTGCTCTTAGCGGCCTTCAACATCAGTATCTTTAATTTTTGGCCAGAGAATCTTTTTCTGAAATTTGCATACAGATGCCTCATGCAAAACTTGTGCTCAACAGTGGGTAATAGGTCCTAAATGACAGGCACTAATCCCTGTGCAATGATAAGATCATTAGTACTTACAACATTAAACAAAAATTAGTAAATTGAACATATATTAAACATACCTTGTGTTGGTAAGACATAAAGGTCATTGTCCCACATGTAACATCCCGTCAAGATATTACTGGTTTAATTAAATAAAACAATTAAATATATAAAATCATCACATTTATGAATAACCTCATTTTCCCAAAGCGCGAGAAAATTTAAATTTTATTAAACGATCAAATAAAGTCTATAAATATCCACTATAATACCAAAATCATGATGTTATAAAATCACCCATCAAGGTTTACAAGTGTTTCAAAATCAATAAATAACATAAGAGTTTTCCCCGAGTCGAACCCCTCTCCGCGACTAAGCTACACCAGAGCCACCTGCATCATCAACATCTGCTCCCGTGTACCGCGTACACGATCATCGCCAAACACACGCAGATAGGGTGAGCTTAGCAGATAAAACATATATATATTACAGATATGTACATGCTCATATACACACATATTACCATACATAACTTGAATTTTCCACATTATTCTATCCTTGAATTCCTAGCATCTAGAGATGGCAAATAAACCCGTCCCCGTGGGTATTGCCCGAACCCGTCCCCGTTTTGACGGGGAATCCCCGCATTGACTGGGTATGGGTATGGGTATGGGGAATCCCCGACTTTTTCAATTGGGTATGGGGATGGGTATGGGGATGTACGTATCCCCGCCATAA
>Ga0209589_1007360_pt1 | contig 17752 bp, 21 predicted proteins | sample CowpeawhiteBW_FD_187525 | JGI IMG/M metagenome (GOLD analysis project Ga0209589, IMG submission 187525) | Root nodule microbial communities of legume samples collected from California USA - Cow pea white BW (SPAdes) (version 2) | ecosystem: Host-associated > Plants > Roots > Nodule | place: USA...
TAATAGTTTTATTATTTACTATTTCTTTTTTTTTTCATATCAATTTCTCTCTTTTCTATCAAAATTACATTTTCTTTAATATTGAAAATTATTAATTATCATGTTAAGTCTCAAACTTATAATTAAATTTTTAACCCTTAAATGAAATTTCTTTACCATGTTAACTCTTGATTTTGATAAATTATTGAACATCCTGAAAAGTCCCACATCGTCTAAGATAACGGGATGGGATGAATGTTAATGACTATATAATTGACTTTAAATCTATGATGTTCCTTGTTCCAAGTCAAAGAAACTTTGAGCTAGTGTTTGACTTTCCCTATTCTCTTGTAATAAATAGAGTGTTGTGAGGTGTAGCTAAATCGTTACTCTGAAAAGTGTGAGTGTACTTGGGGTCAAAGGGTTGAGAGCGTTTTCTGTGTGTTATACAAATTTGCACCTAGTGATTATTATCCGTGGTCATGATTTTTCTCTGTATTTGGAGTTTCCACGTTATATTCTTTTGTTTTATGGGTTAATCTTATTTTTTTGTTAATAGGGTGATTTTTGGGGATAAAAGCGATAATGTTCTTAATTGATGATGCATTTTTTCCAACAATATAATAAAATCTAATCTTTTATAAGAAATTTGATTTTAAATAAAACTAATTAGTATGTTAAGTCTCATACTTACTTGATAATTAAATATTTTATAAGTAAAATTGTACTATACCTAAGCATACTAGGATAACTACACGGCCAAAACCGCCTAGGTATAGCCCCACAAACAGAAACAGTACATGAGTAACCGGTGAAACAAGATCAGGGCTGCCTACTATAAAGGATAATACATAATGAAGAGTCGCTAACTCCAAACTTAAGAAATTGCAAGCGAGACCTCTGGTACCGACACACTAACACAGGATTTAGGCTTGGCCCAGGTCCATCCAGAATTTGAATATTGGCCCAACGCAGCTAAGAGGGCACAGTCCATAAGAATGGTAGACATAATTAATGACTCTATAAATACACGTGGACCCCAATAATTAAGAGGTACACTTTCATTAATTCCTTAATCTGAGATTTGACTTTTGAGAGCCTTTTTGCTGACTTGATCGTTGGAGCCCTTTCCACAAGTAATCCCCTAGGGGTCCGGACTGTCTACGTAAGGAGATGTCATGTACAAGTCAAGAAGGCGCCGACTCGAGAGGTCAAGGATTGAGGTAAGGCATTATTTGTGTTCCCTAATATCTCTTATTTGTTTCCGTAGGAATAATTGGCGCCCACCGTGAGGCAGGTATTGATACCTTACCAAGCAATCTGAACACTGTCGAGAATGGTCTCAACCCGCAGCAGAGCTGGAATCGTGAAGCACCCAGAGGCAGTCCCTACTATGCCTGCAAGCAACACCCCGGACTTGGCCACCATCCTTGAGGGGCAAGCCAAAATGCAACAAGAACTTGCTGACCTAAAAAAGCGCAATGGTAACGAGATAGAAGCGCTTAGGCAAGAGAACTCTAGACTAAGAAGGAAGATTGAAGGTGATCTTACCTAGAAAGGGAAGGGTAAAAAGTTGCTAGAGGATCCCAAGTCCCCGGCGTACCAACCTAGTGAAGAAGAAAGCGAATACAACCCCATCCCACACACTTTCACCACTACTCAACAAACACCTATCATCTCCAACCACCACACAACCATCCATCATCCGACCACCATCCTTGCACAACCTGCAGCCAATCACCCTGCTGCCACCTTTCCCACCACTCATATCCCTCCTTACCACTACACCACCACGTTCCCTACCATCGTCCGACACCCCATCTAGGGACCGCTATGCAGGAGACACCGACCTAGACGAACATCATAAGGTGTACATCACCCATGTCTCTACACATCTGACGACGCCGTCTTCTGCAAGGCTTTCCCTACCACCCTCAAAGGCCCTACCCTGGAATAGTTCAACTCCTTCCCCCCATACTCAATTGACTGCTTTGACACCCTCTCCCACCTTTTCACCACCCATTTTGTCGGTAGTCGCCCACATTAGGCCACACCCTTATCCCTCCTCAACATCAGACAAGAAAGAGACAAGATGCTGCGGGCCTTTATCGACCGCTTTAGCAAGGCCGCCCTCTGCATGCCCAACCTCACTCAAGAGTGATGTTGTAGTGTATGGCCCTAACTTTGAAACCTGCTCCATTTGCTGACAACGTCTCCCTTCGACCTCCAGCCTCCATGCATGAACTCAAGTTGCGTGCTGCGATTACATCCGCATGGAGGAGATGAAGACTCTCTGAACCAAGTTCTACACTAACTATACACCTTTATCCACCAGGGCAGATAAATTGTCTCCACAACCTGAATCCAGGCCTAGAGAGCCTAGATAGCCACGATTCTCCAAATACGCCCCACTCAACGTCCCTAGATCACGTCTTCTCGACGAAGCGCTCTAGGCCGACCTCATCCCACCACCACGAAAACCCTTGAACCCCCTAACGCTAATATGACCAAGTATTGCAAATATCACCAAAATAATGGCCACACCACCGATGAATACAAGGCGCTTCAAGATAAAATAGAAGAATTGATTCGCACCGACCACTGCTGCTGTTTTGTCAGAAAAGATGGACCATCTCATCCTAGACAATCCGATAACCGCCACCCCCCACACGATACCCGTCACCCTAATCGACCAAACACCAATGACCACCCAGACCATCAGCCAGCCTACACTAACGTCAACCAAGTTGATCCCCCCTATGTAGCACAATCAACACTATCTCTAGGGACTTCGCTAGCGGTGATTCAACCTCATCAGCTAGGAAGAAACACCTTCGCACTATCCAATCCATCAACCACACAACTCACTTCGACCACAGACGCTGAATGCCCTCCATCACCTTCACTGACGCCAATTTCCATGGTGTCGATCAACAACAAGATGATCTTATGGTCATCACCATCGAACTTGAGAACTTCGCGTTCAAAAAGGTGCTCATATACCAAGACAATTCAGTTGATATCCTTTACTGGACCACCTACCAAAATCTCCAACTTCCCCCCACTACAATGATTCCCCATGACGAACCCATTTATTGGTTCTCCGGAAAAAAAAGGTGTCAACCCGTGGATACATTGATCTCCACACTATTTTCCGTGAGGGATCTCAAACTAAGACCACACCAATTCGCTTCCTCGTCGTGGAAGCACCTACATCATACAACGTCCTACTAGGACGTCCATCCTTCAACACTCTGGGAGCCGTTGTCTCCTTCCTCTTTTGGCCTAGAGTCCTCATGGTAATGCATCCACCAATCATCTCCCTTCACTTGGCCGAGAATGACTCTCACTTTAGGTTTAGGGTTTGCTAGTTAATCCTTTCTCATGTTTGTGTATTTGCTAAAGGACCCCTATGAACTCTTATTTAAAGGGTGCTCCTTGTCTTGTAAAAGGGTTGATCATTTTGTTATAAACTTTGTGTATCCAACCACCAAGTACCGTGAGCTCTCCTTCTAGAAGTGAACTCACCTTTGCCTTATCTTGCTTCCAAGTGGCGACACCATTAGTCATCTCTAGGCTTTGGTTGGCTTAAATTCCCCCTATGAGTGGCGTGCTTCACCAATTGCTCATCTTCTATGCTTTCCATTTTTAATGTTTCTTCTTTCATTTTGTTCTTTAAGTGTTGTTGAATCCGTGTGTGTGTTAACTTGAATCCAACTCTCTTCTTCCTTTCATGAGCTTGAGAAATGAACTTTCACATCAAGATAGCATGTTATCTTAATGTCCAGTGGGAATTTTCAAAAAGTTTTCTTAAACAATTTCACCATATTCATAACTCTAAAAGAAAACAAGATAATCCTTCATCAACTCACTACACCACTTGGCTCTTTAATGTTGTCTTGGTTAAAAAAGTTAATGGCAAATGGAGAATGTGTGTTGACTACACGAATCTTAATAAAGCTTGCCCTAGAGATGCATACCCCTTACCCAACATTGACCAGCTAGTAGACAGTGCAACTGGTAACAAAGTTCTTAGTTTTTTAGACATATATTCCAGATACAATCAGATACCAATGGTCGCAGCTGATATGAACAAAATCGCATTCATTACTGACGACGCTAGCTATTTCTTCAAGGTTATGCCTTTCGGACTAAAAAACGCAGACGCTACCTATAAAAGATTAATGGATAAAGTATTCAACCATTTGATGGGCAAGTGTGTTGAGTTATATGTTGATGATATGGTTGTCAAATCAACCAGCCACCTGCAACATGCGCAAGACTTGTTCGTAGTATTTTCTATTCTACGACAGTACAACCTCAAACTTAACCGCGAGAAATGTGTTTTCAACGTCGATAGTGGAAAATTCCCAGGCTTCATGCTCATACAACGCCAAATTGAAGCTAACCCTGAAAAATGCAATGCTCGAAATGCGCAGCCCTACCAACATCAAAGAAGTATAATGCCTGGTCGGCCGCCTAACTTCCATATTCAAATTTCTCCCAAAACTGGCCGAACAAACCTGACCCATTATCCAACTCCTCAAAAAATCCACAAAGTTCTCTTGGAACGTTGATTGTGAGAAAGTTTTCCAAGACCTCAAAACTACCCTTACATCCCCTCCCATCCTCCACAAACCGGATATACACCTCCCACTCCTAGTATAAATCACTACAACAGACTACACAGTCAATGCTGCCCTGGTCCAAGAATCTGCCAGGATTCAGCATCCAGTGTTCTTTGTTAGTCAAACCCTCCAAGATCCTAAGACCAGATACCAAATGGTAGAAAAACTAGACCTCTCCTTGGTGCATGCAGTAAGACGGCTATGCCCACACTTCCAAAACCACCATATCATTGTTAAGACTGATTATCCCATCCAAAAAATACTCTAAAAACCCGACCTTGCCAGACGAATGTCGTCCTGGGCCGTTGAGCTCTCTGAATTCAACATCCGTTACGAACCACACGGTCCCATCAAAGCCAGTGCCTACTTGACTTCGTCAATGACTTGCAACACACCCCCGAGGAAGACCAATGAACACTATATATTGATGGTTCCTCTAATCCAAGGGGTGCAGGTGCCAGTATTGTCCTAGAAGGCCCCAACCACATCTTCATTGAAAAATCTCTACATTCCGCCTTTAAAACTTCCAATAACTAGGCCGAATACAAAGCCATCCTCGCGAGACTATCATTGGCACGCGAAGTTGGTATACGAACTCTCATATGCAAAACAGATTCCAAGCTCACTGTCGGGCACCTTAACGATAAATTTCAAATAAAAGACGCAACTCTCCTCCAATACTACCACCTGGTCTGCAACGTCATAGAATACGGATTTGACCGGGTACATATCCAGCATATCCTAAGAGGTGCAAACGTACGAGCGGACATCCTGTCCAAACTCGCAAGCACTAAGCTCAAAGGCAGACATAAATTCCTCCTACAACAGACGTTATATGCACCATCCATAACAAACATCTACCTCAACCTAGGTCACATTGACAATTGGACAATCCCATACACCCAATACCTCAAAATCGGCAACCCCCCACCCAATACCAACAAGAGATGGCTGGCAAAAGTGACATGATAACAATGATAGGTGACGAACTCTACAAGCGTGGGTATGGGCAACCCTTACTTAAATGTGTTACAAGGGAGCAAGCACAATACATAATTAGAGAAATACATGAAGGAATATGCGACTACCATTCAGGCGCATGGACCATGACCACCAGAATACTCAGAGCTGACTACTTCTGGCCAACCATGGAGGCAGATTGTCAAGCCTTTGTGATATCACTGTCGTTAGGCGATCAAATTACCACTACTTAACTTTAGCAACTTCAATATTGCCAAGTTAGTAGTGAATAAAATAGTTAGGGTTAAGATAACCATGAGTCGTCTAACAACGAATACGGAATTGATCTCAAATATTTGATTCTTAGAAAAATGCAATTAAAAATAGTAACAATAAAAATATAGGGTTTTGATACGCAAAGAATGAATGACATGCAAATAAAAGATCGTAAACACAATATTAGTAAATAGGTCAATTCCACTGCTTTTTGAAAATAGGATTCTTCATCGGTTATCTAGAGATTATTGTTAAATTAATTATTATTGTTGATTTACAAATCAATCAATGTAAAGTCTCAATTCATTTGTTGGCATTCTCACTTTTAATCAAAGTACAGTCTCAATTAAAAGTGAGAATTTTTAGATTATCCATAGTAAATTCAACCAAAGTACAGTCTCAATTAAATTTTACTATGCCTAATCATGTCTATTCCTTTGTTTCTTCACCAAATAGAAAACTTAATTAATCAAAGTAAAGTCTTGACTAATTTTAGTTAAAGTAATTACCTCTAATCAAAGTACAGTCTCAATTATTGGCAAAAACTTATTTAATCAAATGAAAGTTTCTAAATAAAATCAAAGTAAAGTCTCAATTGAATTTAAAAACCTTTTAACTCATATGATTAGCATGCATGTAGGTTTAAAATCATTATTTTCTATTCGATTAAGAAGTAAAGGACATAGATAAACAAAAACCACAACAATAATCAAAATAACAAACACATAAATTCATCTAACTTCAGAATCCAGTTAAGAAATTATAGTGGAATCAACCCTAAAAGCTTAGCCCTCCATGGCTTTGATGGAATACATGATGATATGAAGGAAAGAAAAAGAAAAGAGAGAATGAGAGATGTGATGGATGACGGTGTCTGCCAAAACCAGAGAGTTCTAAGTTGTAAGTTGTAAGTTGTTTCGCTTCTGCTCCCTTAAGTCTCTTTATATAGGCTTCAACTGGACTTTGGGCTTTATCTGTCAGTTGCTAAAAGCTTTTATTTTTGTTTAATTAATTAGCAACTTAATTTCTGTCCAATTTCCAATTCTGCCCCTCTTATTTAACCATTTTTGCAGTGCAGACTCTCTCTCCAGAATTAGGGTTTCTGCTGGTTGCAATGGAGGAATGAGCTTTGATGGCTACTGCCATAGTGGACTCCGATGCGGTGATGTTTCGAACATGATGGCTATGGTGGTATGCGACGCTGCTCCGTTCTTCTTCTCCGATCTGGTGAGCGAAGTTGCTCTAATGGTTCAAACAGAGTGTTTGCTGCCATGGACATGATTTCTGGGTCGCGTTGCATGGAAGATGGAGAGTGTTGCTCGCTGGTGTAGGCGCTGTTGCAGTGCGAAAATGGTGGCTGCGTTGCTGTAACGTGGTGGTTTCCTTAGGAGAAGATTCACGGCGTTGGACGCTGCTACGGTTGTTGACGGAAAAGCGGTCTGTGGTGGTGGCCAATGGTGTGCGCGAGGTGCAGCAATGGAGGTGATGTTGTTCTAGTGTTCGCGGAGGCTGCAATGTGGTTGCGAATCTGGTTCGTCAATGGAAGCAGTTCTGTGGTAGTGTTGGGAGCGAGATGAAGATGATGAAGATGGTGCAGGTTCATGAACAGTGCAGGTGCAAAGTTTCACCGCCGAGAAGGAAGATGGTAGAACTGTGGTGGCTGGAGGCGGCGGCGGCTGCCGTGGAGGGTGATAGAAGGAGAATAGAAAATTAGGGTTAGGGTTTTATTTTGGAGGATGGTGACGTGGCAAGCTCTGATTGATCAAGTTGGTGAGTGGAGGATTGTGACACGTGTCATCATGTGGTTGGCCTGATTTGAAAGGTGGGGATTGCCACATGGCATAATCTGGTTGAGATAGGTTTAAGTGGTAGGAGGGGTGCAACTTAGTAAACACTGGGAGTGCAGAATAGGTTTTTGTGGTCCATTTGTAGGAGGAGTGTGCAAATAAAAACTGGGGGTGCATTTAGCTCCTGATTTATTCTTTTCCAGAATTTCCTGATTTTGGACTTATTTTGTAACTTTTAATATTTCAAATCCACACTATTAATGACCAAAAATAAATTCTAGCTACATTAAAAATTGTTAGAATATCCAATAATATTTTATGAAACAAAAATCAATTTTTACGCCATTTTTACCAAACGTACTCAATAAATCCAATAATCACAAATCCTAATTAAATCAATCTTTAAGCACAGAAAATTCAATTAAATCCCCAAATTTAAATATTAAATGAGGGAAAAAATTTGAACTCATCAAGGTCATAGCGAAAACTCTACTCGCCGCTCTAGCTCTTTCGACTGGGGATGTTGTTGGCTTCTTCGCACCAGAACTCTTCTTCTTCGGGCAGTTATTGGGAAAGTGGCCCGGTTTATCGCATATGAAACACTTGCGATGATCACTTGATCCTCCTACTCCACCAGTTATCTAAGGGCAATTTCTCTTTAAATGGGGTCCACCGCACTGATAACACGTGGGACACTGAGAAGTCTGTGGTTGGCTATAAGGTTTCTTCATCTACCTTGCCTCTACGACATTCTTTTGATGTCGACTTGCTGGAGTCGGCCCTCTTTCTAGATACTCTGCACTATTTAAGGTTCATGAGAGAAACTACCCTACTCATGACCTAGAGTTGGCAGCCATCGTATTCGCTTTGAAGATTTAGAGGCACTATCTTTATGGTGCTCAGTTTCGCGTGTTCAGTGACCACAATAGTCTTAAGTACTTGTTTGATCAGAAGAAGCTGAACATGAGGCAGAGGAGGTGGATGGAATTTTTGAAGGATTATGATTCGAGCTCCTATACCACCTAGGGAAGGCGAATGTAGTGGTTGATGCATTGAGTAGGAAGATTGTACATGTTGCACACCTTATGGTCAAGGAGGTGGAACTACTAGAGCAGTTCAGGTATATGAAGTTGCGGGTGGAGTTGGCGTCCGAGTCCATTAGGTGTAGTACCTTAACTATATCTAGTGATTTCTTGGATTCAGTTAGGGAGAGGCAATAGTTACATGTCAGCTTGAACCGGGTGCGGGAACAGCTTGGGACAGAGGAGGCAAAGGATTTTGCTTTGGGTAATGATGGCATACTGCGGTTCCAGAGCAAAGTGTGTGTACCTGATGATGCTGAGGTAAAACGGTTAATCCTTGAGGAAGGGCATAAGAGTCGTCTTAGCTTGCATCCTGGCATGACTAAGATGTACTAGGATCTCAAGGGATCCTTCTGCTGGTAGCGGATGAAGAAGGATGTTGCACAATTTGTATCCGCTTGTTTGACATGTCAAAAGGCGAAGGTGGAGCATTAGAGACCCGGTGGGATCTTACAGCTCTTGGAGATACCAGTGTGGAAATGGGATAGCATCTCCATGGATTTTGTAACCCATTTGCCCCGAACCTTTAGAGGGCATGATACTATTTGGGTCATAGTGGACCGATTGATTAAGAGTGCTCACTTCTTCACGATGAACTTGAGGATGTCCATGGCAAAGTTGGCCCAATTGTACATTAAGGAAATTATAAGACTGCATGGAGTACCTTCGAGCATTGTATCAGATAGGGATCCCCGGTTTACATCACGGTTTTGGTAAACCCTACAGGATGCTTTGGAAACCAAGTTGACTATGAGCTTCGCCTACCACCCTCAACAGATGGTTAGTCCGAGAGGACGATCCAGTCACTTGAGGACTTATTACGGACATGTATACTCGATCACTTGGGTGCTTGGGATGAAGTGTTGTCGTTGATCGAGTTTACCTACAACAATAGTTTTCACGCGAGCATTGGCATTGCGCCATATGAGGCTCTTTATGGTAGGAAGTTTAGGACCCCTCTTTATTGGTATCAGGATGGGGAGGCAGTGCTTGTTGGACCAGAGTTATTAGAACAAACCACCGAGAAGGTGAGAATAGTGAGGAACAGAATACAGGCTTCTCAGAGTAGACAGAAGGCTTACGTTGATCGCAGGAGGAGACTTTTAGAGTTTGCAGCTAGGGATCATGTATTCTTGAGGGTGGCCCAAACCACTGGCGTGGGAAGGGCTCTCAGCTCAAGGAAGCTTTCGCCCAAGTTTCTTGGTCCTTATCAGATCTCTAGGAGGATTGGACCGGTGGCATATGAGATAGCTTTGCCTCCTCAGTTGGCAAACCTTCATCCGGTGTTTCATGTGTCGCATATGAGGAAGTATGTGTTTGATCCGGCTCATGTGTTGGAAGCTGAGGATATACAGATCAAAGAGGATCTTACTGTGGAAGTGCCACCCATTGCCTTAGAGGAGAGTCGATTTGAGGAACGTAGAGGAAAATCGATCAATCTTGTCAAAGTCATCTGGGATCTGAGGATTGTTGACTCTACTTGGGAGTTGGAGGAGGATATGAGGAAATCACACCCACATCTGTTTGCCTGGTAAGTTTTCATTTTTGAGGTCAAAAATTTTCTTATTGGGGAGAATGTAAGGCCCATTAAAATGTCTTATTCCTTTCTGCCCTAAATTAAAGGCCTGCCCCATGTGAGTTGGGCCTAAAGGTTGGCCCAAAGGGGAACCAGACCCCTAAGTCTGCCCTAACACATCACTCTCTTCACTTTGCAGAAACAGTCTCTCCTTGCCTCCTTGAGCAACTACAACACTTTGTTAGGGTTTAGCCGTCAATCTTCTTCAAGCTAGTTCAAGCCAGGTTCCACTCCATGTAAGTCAAGCTCGAGCTCATGTATAACCTCTCTGGGCAAATTTTTACCGTTAGGGTTTGGTAGTAACTCGTTCCTTTTTCTGTTTTACCGATTGTTTCAGCTCTTTGGCCATCCTTAGGACAGTCGTGCTCATTGTGTGCGTATCAGAGTGTTCCACTAGCTTATTTTCCAAGTACGGGAAGCTAGGGTTCGCCCCTTTCTGTTGTGTTGTCCTGATTGTGCTACTATTTTATCATTTTAATATGCTTGGGGTGTTGATGCAAACCTGTGTATGGTATTATTGAACCATTTGTGACCTGTTGAGTGTTTGTGCACGAGAGAACTGTGGTGAGCACTGGTTTTCTCGCCTAAGCGAGTATATCTCGCCTTGGCGAGATCAATAGAGACTCGCCCAAGCTACTTCACACGAGTGGTCGCTCAGGCGACCCACGTTGCTTCTGAGCAAGCGAGCATCTCGCCCGAGCGAGATGGGTCTCGCCCGAGCGAGATGGGTCTCGCCCGAGCGAGATGGGTCTCGCCCGAGCGAGATGGGTCTCGCCTAAGTGAGATCTCGCGTGAGGTCACTGTTCCCCTTTTTCGAGCCTTGCCTAGGCGAAGGAGGCTCGTCTAGGCGAGAGTCTCTCGCTTGAGCGAGACCTTTCATCCTGAGCGAGGAGCTGGGCGAGGGCAGTGTGATGTTTGATCATTTCCTTGAATCTTGAATGGTTAATACTTGCTTGGATTTAAGTTGTAAGAAGCATGAGACAAATAATTATGCATGAGTGATGTGATTCATGGTTTGTGAATGATGGGTTTGGTATGAGCTTAGCATGTGATTTTGATGAGATGGTTGGTATTAAAGTGGCATGGTAACGAGATGAGTTGGAATTCTATATTCATGAATGGAGTATGATGAGTTGGTATGGGCTGATCTGGAACATGAAAGGGATTTGGTTGTAAAGATTGATATTATGTATATCCATATGTGTGATAGGCCTTTCTTGATTGAATGAACATGAATGGTCAATGGTCAGTGCGTAAATCCTTGAGATCTCTAGGTGGGATTTCAGGGTCGTGCTTCAGTGGTTGGGACGTAATTCCATGGCCCCTATTAGTGGGTGTCCATGGTGGTGCCCCATCTATATGGTCTGGTAAGGATTCAAGGTAAGGTTGCATGCTGACACTCTAAGGGGTCAGTTAGTCTCACTTAGAGCGGACTGACTCTTATGGTGAGAGTAGCAAGAGACCTGAAACTCATTAAGGGCTAACCTTGTTTGTGGGGGAATTGATTCATTGTAACACTTGTAACACATAGCTCGAGGGTGAGCAGCTCGGGGGTGAGCAGAGGTATCCACCACAAGTGCAAGCATCCGCTGAATCTGACCAGGTTATATGTATCTGGATGAGTCGAGTCGAGTCTTAGTGTATTGGTTTGAAAGTCATAACATGCTTGGGTGTTGTATGTATGGTTGGCTGTAAAAGTGTATCTGATTGCATGATGAAATTATTTTGTGCTCTAGCTTACCCTGCTATTTGTTGTTGTATGTTCTGTGGTGTGGTCTTTTCTTTTGCAATGATCATCAACTTGTTGATGTGAGAAGAGGTGAGAACTCCCCGAAATCGTCAGGGTGATGGAGGTTCTGCTACATAGTCCGCTTGGACTGGATCAATATCTTTATGGGCTTTCTCTCTAGGCTATGGCCCATGTACTAGTTGTCTTTTATTTCCTATTGGTTACTGTGGAATGTTATAACTGGTTTAGTTTTGGCATCATGGTGTGCCTAGGATATTGTAGGGGTTGTGTTTAAGACCCCAGGATTGCGTTGTTGTACTATTTACGTGTGACACTTCCTTTAATTACGTTTATTAATTAATGGGACGTTACAAATATCATCATTATATTTTAACATACTTAATTATTATGTATTAAAAATCTTTTTAAAGTGAATTACAAAAGAATGTATGACAGGCAATAAAATTAATATCGCATATATAAACTCAAAATAACTTGTATTAATACATGAATCACACGCATATAGTTATTCCATGGTAAATCATCAAAACTAACTATGATTCTAAAAGTTTTTAAGCTTTCAAAAGTTTTAATCAACTATATGCTTTTAAAATTCGAAACCAAATTTACAATATATTTCTTGATTTTGTAAACAAATTTAAAAGTGCTTCCAATTTTTTTTCAAAAACAATCCATTCCATTTTTGTTTCGAAAATGTTTCATTGTAAAATTAAGATGATATTATTTTACCAAATGGAACAACAAAGCATAATTCACCGTAGTTGTAATTTATTTAATAAATGTTCATGCAGAAACAAATAAGAGATATTAGGGAACACAAATAATAATTGTTCCTGCGACAACAAATAAGAGATATTAGGGAACACAAATAATGCCTTACCTCAACTTTGGAACTCCCGAGTCGGCTCCTTCTCGACTTGTACATGCTATCTGCTAGTGTATATGGTCTGAACCCGATGATCAAATCAGCAAAAAGGTTCTCCAAAGGTGGAATCTCAAATTAGGGAATTAATGAAAGCATACCTTTTAATTGCTGAGGTCCACGTGTATTTATAGGGTTATTAATTATGTCCTCCATTCTTATGGGCTGGGCTAATATTTGGGTTTTAGATGGCTTGGGCTTAGCCCAGGCCCTGTGTTAGCGTATGTGGTACTAAGGGCCTTGTATGTGACATTTCTAAGTTAGGTGTTATCGACTTATTACGTATTATTCTTTGCAGTAGGCAGTCTGGGCTGCTATGTGGTTCTGCTTTTTTGTGGGACTATGTCTAGGCGATCTTGGCCGTGTACTTGCCTTGATCCACCTAGGTATAGTACAATACCCATGTCATATAATATGTATTTGTATGTCCACATAAACTTTAAACTTATGACTTAAATATACCAAGAGAAGGAGTTTCCTTGATATTGAGGGACTTTAACCTCCTCAATTTCTTTTACATATATAAAATTTAGTATAAAAATAAAATTATTTCTTTTTAATTTTAATATATTTTATATATTTTTTAGAGATTCATTATTGTTTGTATACATTAACAAAAAAAAATATTTATAAATGTGATACTAGAAATGTCAAATGGATTTCAATTTGTAAGTTAATGGATTTGAGTCAAATTAAATAGGGAAAACTTCAATATTTTTAGATGTAAATTAAACTGAATCTCATTCACTTAACTCATGACTAAATGGGTTCAAACCAAGTTCAATGTAGATTGACCCCTAATCTACCAACAATAACTCTTTATTAATTTTTTACCATTTTCTCATAAATTTTTTATTAATTTTTTACTATTTTTAATTATGTAAGTTGTTAATTTGATCTTTTTAAATAGAAAATGTTGTTTAATAATGTTTGCATAAATTGGAAGTTTAATTTATTAATTGACCAAGTTATGTAGATTTTTGTGAAATTAATAAACACTTCGATTGTACGGTTATAAAAACATAAATCGAGTCAATCCATTTTGATAATATTATAATAAATTATTGGGTATTAGAGTACTAGCAAAAGTACTCACAACTAAAATAAAAGATGAAAATAAAGGAACAAAAACAGATAATAGGCAATGAATATAATTTATTCAAGGAAAAGAAAAATTACATACCATTCTCTTTAATCCCAAAGAGAAAACAATGACAACCCCTCTCTTGGAAATAGAAAAAACTAATACAAGGAGAACCTTATAGGAGAAACTAATATTCTCTCTTAATTCTTTTCTCAAGCAAATAAAGCAAAAAGGAAAAGAAAAAGAAAGGGAGAGACTTTGGGATGATTTCCTAAGGAAACACTAAGCTCCTTTTATAACATTAAAAGTAAGCCCCAAAGTAAGTTCCCATCGATGTGGGACTTCTTTTCTCACAATCTCCCACTTGAAGATTTTGATGAAATTAATCAAATCTTCACAGCATGTATTTTCTACCTTCATGTTGCTTGTTCTTCTGATAGACTTTAGGAGGATCAAATCCACATAGACTTCATTGACACATAATTTCGATTCTCCGAAACGCAATGCAACACCTGAGGTTCCTTCTTAGGACCTCTTGTCAATACTTCACTACTCTCCACCAAACTTGCTATGAACCTACTAACCACTCCCACTGCTTGTGCAATGTCTGGTCTTGTACACATCATAGCATTTATAAGGTTGTCCACCACCGATGCACTCGGTACTCGAGACTTCTCCATCCTCTTTGCTTAATTGCTAAGACTCATACATGAGGAACAATTGATAGAAAATGGGGTAGAAATTGGCTTACAATCTTGCATGTTGAAGCGCCGCTAGATTATTTGTAAGTATTTCTTTTGAGAAAGCCAAACCTTCCTATCTTTTTTGTCTCGGTGAATTTGCAACCCTGAAATCCTTGTTTGTTGGTTCCAAGTCCTTCTTCTCATACTTCCTAGCCAATTGTGCCTTAAATTCCTGGATTCGAACTTTATTGGGGCCTACCTCCAACATGTCATCCACATACAACATCAATGGTCTAAACACTCATTATGTTGTAACTGAGGCTTATGAAAGAATCAAATCTCTGGTACGAACACTTGAGCGCCCTCTTTAAACCATATTGAGATTTGTTCAACCATGCAAACCAAGTTTTCTTGTTCTTTAACACGTTCTAGTTAGAGCATCATTTTATTTCTGCTTAATAATAACCTTATGGGTAGTGGGACCTACAGGTGGTATCCCTTCACATTGATAGCATAGCCCAAACATTTAATTTTCCCCAATTTCAAGCTCTACTTGTGCTTTGGATTCCTTGAACTAGTAATAACACATTTGACTTTCTCTTCACATAGTACACCCACAATCTCCTAGAGTAAACTTTGATTCTCCTAGTGATAACTTAGTGATTCCCTTACATCAGAATAAACCAAGTCTTGTGTTTTCCTTTTTCCCGGTAGTCAAACTAACAATCTACGATCTATGACTATGTTTGTTGGCTTACCACACAGTGCTCGCGCAAAGGTAAAACAACCTTCTTGAGCCCGAATAAGAGATTACGTTCTACTTGGATTTGCAAACTTCGCTCTGACTTATACCCAAGTTTACGATGTCACGTCAACATCGCTTCTTCTTAACTCTTCGATGCAATCATTGCATTAGCTTCTTGCAACGTATCTCCCAAAAGCATATACACATCTTGTAAGACCCGTGAAATATAATTAATTAAGAAATGCGAGTATTAGGAGCCTTTATGGCATTTAATCCTGACATGTGTGATGTGGAAAAGTACTAGCTTAAATGGTTGAGAGTACTTTATTGTGTGAAAGGACTTGGGTTCAAGTCCTATGTGTGCCATTGTGTGTTATTTAAATTATTTAAATTATTATTTTTATTATTCAAACCTTGGTAATTTCACATTAAACTTTATTTTTGCTAAGATTAGTTTTGGCATGAATATGAAAAGCCAGAAACCCTAGCAGCCAAGGGAGGGCTGGAAAACCATCATAAGACAACCATTGAATGACAATTAAACTTAGTTTAATGGTATTTTCGTTTTGCATCATTTAACCCACATTAAGACACCATTTAGTGACCAATTAAGGGAAAGAGAGAGAGGTTTTGTGGCTGGCATTGTTGCATAGGAAGAAGATAACGAATTCAGACATTGTGTGTTGAGAAGTGAGTGAACTTGGAAGCTCAATAAGGGAAGTGCTAGGCGGCCTAGTGATCAAAGAGGAACTCTAAAAAATCTTTATTTCTAATCAAAGGAATCCAGGTTAGGGGAGATGGACACGTTAATTTTTATGTCTTTCATTTACTGTATGAAATATAGCCTGAATATGCATGATTTTCTCTACCTTGATTGAAATTTGTAATTCTGGAAAATTTTCCTAAAACCGCCTAGCGGGTCATTCGTAACCGCCAGGCGACACATACACTTTTGGCCTATTTTTGGGTTCTTGAGGAGGAACCGCCTGGCGGTAAAACCCCAACCGCCAGGCGATGCGTGACTAATTAACCTAGTTTTCTGGGTTTTTGATGAACTTCCTTGCGGTGATGAACACCCGCCAGGCGACGCGAGTCAATTTGGCTTGATTTTAGTGTTTTGGGGTTTCTAGGTTGGTTCTGAACGGAGAAAATGGAAGTCCCAAGTGATTATAAGTGATTAGAAGTGTTACATTGATGAATTGCATGTGTTTGGAGGTTAAATTCGATGAAATTGCCAAGAACACTCTTTCAGGGTTCAAAATTGGGGTTTTGATGTTCTTAGGATAATTGGTGGTTTAATTGTACTGGAAATTGTTAATGAATGTTATGGATTGTGAATCTTTATGATTGTAAGTGAATTCGAGCGAGAATTGGATGAAAGCTGCAAAAAAATGAGATTGGGAGGTGTTGGGGCTCGCGGGTGCTGGAAAATTTTGGGAAATTTCCCAGAATGCTATGCACCGCCTGGCGGTACGTACTGAGCCGCCAGGTGCCAGCGAAGAATAAGCAATCTACATGGCTAGAAGTTGCATGGCAAGGGCTGGGATCCGTGGAAACTAAATTAACACCAAATGAGTACTAGGAAACCTGATTGTACGAGACATAGGGTGTCTATGTGTATTAATGCTTGTGAATTCAATTGAGGATTCATAGGGAGTGGAAGAATTGTGATGAAAATGATACTAGTGCGATAGAGAGTATTATTGTACTAAGTGTTACTGGACAGAGAATTTTAGATCAATTAATGAGTACCAAGTGAAGATGCATGGGTTGGATATGAATTTGTGTTGACGCTATGGTAAGGTTAATAGGTGGGGAGAAAGATCACAAGTGGAAGTGGTAGAGTGGTATGGTGCAAAATTCGACAGTAGTGTGGGGAAAGGAATATGGATTCTATAAGTGCAGTGAACTATTGGATCTAGTGAGTAAACAGATATAGACCTACGAAGAAATTATAAATCAAATAAAGAAAGGGAAAAACTATGATAGGTGAGTTATCCATCGCATAGAAGGTACCTATTCAAGGGCTAAGAGGTTTCCCAGTGATTTGAAATAGTGTGGGAAGGGCCTGTAGTGCAACCAAACCAAAACTTTCGCAACTACTGGTATGGCGCCTAGCGGTGGCATAAGAACCGCCAAGCTGATGTAGGATTATCTTGTTCCTTTTAGAAGATTAATGAATATGGTGATGATTGATTAAGAAAACCAAGGAAATCCCCACTGGACATTAAGATAGCAAGCTATCTAGATGTGAAGGTTCCTTTCCAAGGTTCTAGAGAG
>Ga0209589_1007361_pt1 | contig 17752 bp, 8 predicted proteins | sample CowpeawhiteBW_FD_187525 | JGI IMG/M metagenome (GOLD analysis project Ga0209589, IMG submission 187525) | Root nodule microbial communities of legume samples collected from California USA - Cow pea white BW (SPAdes) (version 2) | ecosystem: Host-associated > Plants > Roots > Nodule | place: USA...
GGGTGGGATTTGGGTGGTGGGTAGGGTGGAAGGCATGTTATTGGGTGGGATGTGGGTGGTAGGTAAGGTGGCGGCGGGGGTAGGAGCCGTAGTGTTTCCTGAAAGGGTGGGGTGGAAGTATGTATGATGGGTTGAGAGGGTGGGAGTTTGTTGAGTGGTGGTGAAGGTGTGCGGGGTAGGATTGTACGCGCTTTCTTCTTCGGTGGTCTGGAAAGCTGGGGACCCTACGGCATCGGATGTGTCCTTAGCCTTTCCCTTTTGAGCGAGATCGGCCTCAATCTTTCGCCTTAGGCGTGAGTTCTCCTGTCGTAGTGCATCCATCTCATCTGCACCGCGTTTCTTCAAATCAGCCAGCTCCTGTTGCATCTTGGCTTGACCGTCTAGGATAGCGGCCAAGTCCAGGGTGATATTAGCAGGTGCTGCAAGACCTGCTTCAGCTTGCTTGTTAACTTTTGCTCTGCTGCGAGTAGAAACCATCGTCGAGAGAATGTGGGATGGTCCGTAAAGTGTTATCTCGTGCCCTACGGTGGGCGCCAATTGTTCCTGCGGAGAACAAATAAGATATGTCAGACACAAGCGTTACCTTACCCCAATCCGCAATCTCCTTAGTAGGCTTCCTCTCGGCTGGTATATGTCGTCTAGGGATATCTCGGTGTGGACCGGTTTGGACCCGAGAGGGGTTACCTGCGGAAGAGATTTCGATGCTCAAGTCAGCAAAAACTCTCAGAAAGTCAAATCTCGTAATTAAGGGAGTAATGAATTCGTCACTGTAATTACTGGAGTCCATACATATTTATAGATTATTAATTGTGCTTAGCCACGTCATGGGTTGGGCCCCTATTTAGGCCATAGGTGGGCCTGAGTCTTGGGCCAGGCCTCTTAGAACGGTTATCGTGGGCCCTTAGGGGCCTTGCGGGTAGTGCTCTGAATTTGTCAAGTTCTTGCTTAATCATCCTAAGTTAGCGGCTTAAGCCGGTTACCCTTTAACAGCTTAAGTCGGGTATTGTTAATCGTTCATACATGGTGATTACTTGCATCTTTGGGGGCTATATAGGCGGGTTTTATGGCTATAGTCGGGTTAAACCGGCTAGGTGTGGTACAATGTACACCCCAAAATGCTCTATTCCAAAAACATGAACAAAGCTACTAAACAAACACCAGTAGCTGTGGGTCAGCTCCGGTCCAAGAGTGGAGTATCTTCACCTGGATCTTTGTTTGCTCACACCAATTCTTAAGTGGTCATCGCAAAAGAAGACATACATAAGAAAAACAAGCCCAAACAAGAAGGGTAAGCTAACTAAAAATCAATCATGCAGTTTAATCATAAATATAAGCAAGTACTTTCACATCCATCAGAATTATTTAAGTCACCACCACAAAACACACAAATACATGACTCTAGACTCAATATCTGGATTATGTAAGCAACATCAGATCTCTTGGTGGCTTGCACCTCTGAAGGTTCCCAAACTCTGCAGAGTTTGGGCTCAAGGGGTTATCACCCAACCACTCCCAAGGTAAGTCTCATTCGCGTCTATGACTGATCGGGTCCATAGACTAGGACCTCTTACTACTCCTCACGACATAATCCATTACACTCTACATGAGTCTTAATGGATTATTGGAGCGTCAGGATACCAACCAAATCTGAGTCCTTAAGTTCTTACATACACTAAATACTTCCCCTAGAATTTCCCTTGAAATCCTAGTTCAATCACATATTTTCACAATCTCATTCCATGAAATTTCCCCATACAATTATATATATATATATATATATATATATATATATATATATATATATATATATATATATATATATACTACCAACCGTGATTATCCAAGCATACTATGAGCAAACATCACATTATTTCATTTAATAAAGCCTTATTCACCTAAAATAGAGAAAGCAACATAACTTTGCAGTGATACTTGCTCAAGCTAGAGAATCTCGCCTAGGCTAGAGGGTGATCTCGCTTAAGTGGGCCACTCTCGCCTGGGCGAGACCCCAAACAGTGGGCAACCCAAATTCTGAGCGAATTCTCGCTCAGACTAAGCTATTTCGCTTAGACGAGAGGATCCCTTGCTCAAGCGAACCCAGCTCGCCTAGGTGAGACCTTGCGCAGTGACAGAGGTGACTCTCTGATACTTTCGCTCAAGCGAGAGCTGCTCGCCTGGGAGAAATTATCAGGATTCCAATTTGTTCTTCACATGCAAAGCTACGAAATTCATACCAAAATCCCAATTTCACACAGCAAGTAGTTCCAAACATCAATCAAACACAAAATCATGCAATCCAAGTACTTAAAGACACTTTATACACGAAAATTGAGTAAAGAGTTAGCTTCCCTTACCTTTTTGCTAAGTTTTGAACTTGGTGAAGTCAAATTAGTTGTAAGAAGGCAGAAATCTTAATTCAACCTAGAGAATTCATCACCAAGACATAGAGAAGGAAGAATCCCATAATTAAACCCAGAATCAGAGACAAAATGGTGAATTCTAGTTGGAATTGAACCAAAGCAGAAATGGAAACTTACCTAGGAGGAAGGGAGCTGAGGGAGGAAGCAACAGAGGGTTCTATTTAGTTTATTCTTCTAGAATCTGGTTAAAATTTCTTAGAAATGGTGAGAGAACTGATCAAGGAGGAGAAGTTTGAGGGAGAATTGGAAGCAGAGGAAGAGAGTGGAAATAGCTGGCTTTAGGTCTTTCCAAACGAGAGAAAAGAGAAATAGTTAAAGAGGATTTCACAGCCATCACATGTTTTATTTTTCCTTATTATTTCATTGTTCTTAATTCAATTACATTTTTGTTTTCATTTATTTTTTAATAACAAAAAAATTTAAAAAAAATAAGCTTCACTAATAATATTAATATCATATTACAAAATAAGAAAATGCATCAATTAAAATATTAATATTACTATAAAATCCATACCTACTTAAATAATTATATATAGAAAATAAATGTACTTAACTTACTTTTTATTAAACTTAATTTGAAAAAAATCAAATTTAATTTTTTCAATTTAAATCCAAACACTTGATGGACTTACTCAGCATAAGTTGCAAATTGGGATTTTTTTTTTGGGAGGGGTTCTTTATAAACGTGATTTTTTTAAGGGGTTGCGATTTAATACCTACTCCAATTTATATAATTCACACAAGCTCGTTCCCAACTAGTCATAAACATAAACTACACATTAGAAACGCAATCAATTTTTCAATTACTATAATCAATTTACAAGAATAGCATTAGAAAACATAATCACCCAAACAATCTGACCATTTACTTTAAGTTAACCATTAGGTTCGGTTCTAAAAACTACACTCAAACTTAACCTTCAGTCCATCATGCCATGCGCAATATTTTATATTCGTATACAACTTATTCTTAATTCAGTTTAACAAAAAATAATAATAAATTAACTTACGCCTATTGAAATGAACTAATCTTTATTGTAAGCTTTACTTCATAATGATTGTTTAATTCTGTTTTATAAGCCTTTATATTAAAATTTAAAATATTTTCTTTAAATAATTTGTTTCCGTCTATATAATTACCCTTTATTCTTATACAAATATGTATAGTAAACATTCGCTTAAATTCACATTTTGATTTTGAGAATTTGATGCAGACTTAACTGGGATGCAGACTTATGGAATTTCAAGAGTCATATTATAATATGGAATATTAGGAATTATATATGAGTATTGAGTATGAAATATTATGAGTATTGAGAATTTATACTAATTGTGATAATATGAGAGATATGATAAATATAAGAGATATATTACAGAATGAACTTGTTATTTTATTTTATTCATATTATATATATATATATATATATATATATATAATAAAATGTAACATAATATAAAGTCAAACGACTTTACATGATTTTTTTGGAAAATAAAATCACAAAATTATTGATCCGAGAATTTTTCCTTTTCAAATACGGATTTAGGCGAAATGCGGACTTAGATGAGTGCGAACTTAAGCGAATGTTTATAATAAACATTCGCTTAAGTCCGCATTTTGATCTTGGAAGTTTGATGTAGACTTTATTAAGATGTTAACTTATAAAGTTTTATGATTCATATTACAATATATGGAATATTAGGGGCATATAATTACATTATTAAATATTATGAGTGTTGGAAATGTGTAAGAATTGTGAAAATATGAGAGATGTGAGATATAAGAGATATGTTATATGAAAAACTTGTTATTTTATGTTAGTATGAACTTGTTATTTTATGTTATTCTTATGAGTGAGTTGAAAGATTTTCCTTATTCATCATCGAATCCGTTAAATCAAGCTAAGGGTTCTTCACCCTTCATCGTATTTTACACAATGGTCAATCAACAACTACATGTGAACGAATTGAAAATAATTGTCACATGACTTTACATAATTTTTTCTGAAAATAAAGTCACAAAATTATTGATTCGGAAAATTTTCTTTTCCAAATACAGATTTAGACAAGATACAAACTTAAATGAGTGCGAACTTAAATAAGTACAACTTAAACTAATGTTTATTGTACTGTAGACACGTTATATGTTCCGATTATAAAGTTTGTTAATTAAAGTTATTCATTTCGAAACAACTTTTACCGACATATACTTTAACCGGATCTAAAATTTAATTATTTTAATCGAAATTACATCATTTCCTAAATTATTTTAATTATTGTTTCTATTCTTTATTTTATAGTCATATCAAGTGCAATTGATAATAAAGATTAAGAGACCCTAAAATCGGAGAGAATGATACCTATATAACATATTTGTACAAGTTAAAACCTATTTCCTTTATTATGTTATCTATATCTATAATATTAATAAGGAAAATTATAAGAAAAATATTTTTAATATACACAAATTCTTACTAATTTATCTTTTAAGTGCTTTTTCTTTCAAAAAGTTACTGTTTTTTCAATTTAACATTTTTTTTTTAAATTAATCACTATTTTTAACTAAAATAACTATTTATAATAGAAAACTTGTCTACAAAATAGAACAAAACTAATTTATAATAATATTGTAAAAATCATTTATGCTTATATTTATTTTTATAATTATAATAAATAATTTTAATATAATATGTCTTCATCTTTTTACAAGTGACCACTTATAAAGAGATGTTTTGCCAAGTATAATTCTTTTACGGGCAATGTTCAACCATGAGAAATGGCGAACTTCTAAAATATATAAAAACAAACACCTCTGGATATTACATAAATACCCAACTTCAATAATTGACACATGTTCATTTGATAGGTTTTTTTGTCAATTATATGTGTCCTGAAGAAGCTTTTTGTGTTTTAAAAGCTTGAATCAGTCTTTGATTGTTATACCCTTCTTGCTTAGCTTCCTTCTTGTTTTTTTGTTTGAGTTAAAATTCTTGTCCAACTTCCTTTTCATCATTTGGCCTTTTCCCGCCTCTGGGATTGCTGGGTGGAGGGAATATTGTGCATTGAGTTGATGGATGTTCCATCCATTAATAAATGTTAGGTCACAGTTTGATTGTGATAATTTTTTATTTTGTAAGGGTGTTGTTGCGTGGTTCCTTTCTCAAGATTTTCTACCTTTGTCAAGGTATTCCATTTCCTTCGTATGTCGTTTATTCTTTTTTTCACTTCTCGGAAGATTTTAGTTTTCGATTGTTACTTCTTTTGGATTTCCTCAGTTTCAAGGTATGACCTTTATGTTTTTTGTTTGTCTTCCTCGGGTTTTTTATTTTTTTTATAGTTTGACTAAGGCATTTATATTTTTTGTTTTAGATTTTGGTTGTTATTTCATATTTGGGTTTTGTCGGTGCTTGTTTTCTCTACATTTGTCGAATTTGACGAATTATGTATTCTATGGTTTGTGGTTTACTTTTATTGAGTATCGAAAAAGTTTTAGCTTTTGGTGTTTATTTGTTATGGGTTTCCTTAGTTTCATCACGTATGGCCTATACGTGTTTTGTGTCTTGGTTTTGGATTGTGTTGCTTCAGTTTTGTTTGTTTTTAAAATTTTCTAAGGCATTGATGTGTTCTTAAGCAAAAAGATGAAAAAGTTTTAATTTTTATTATTTCCCATTATTTTTGAGTTTGATTTTAATCATTTTTGTTTATTAAGCCAACTCGTCCTCATAATGCTAGGTTTGTGTGTTCTTGGAATCTTGGTGGTGGTTTTTCTCTCCTCCCCATACTGACATTTAGGGTTATTTATGCGAGGATACAAGTAAACCTTCTTTCCTTTACTATGGTGTGTGGTTTCGGTCATGGCATTTGTTGTCTATGGGTTTACTTTATGGTGTGTGGTTCCGGTCGTGACATTTGTTGTCCCTAGGTTTACTTTATGGATCATGTAACAAATTCTAATGTGTTTCAGGCCCTTTTAATTTTGAGGCAGCAAAGACAAAGGGGGTATTCGCACACTACATCTTAATTCATATAACTAGTCAAAGCTTGTGCTTTATAAACAGTGTGGAATTTAGATTGGGAATAATGATGATTTATTGTGTTATAGTTATGTTTTCAATGTCTATAATTCATCAATCACTCAAAGGTTGTGTTTTCTCCTTATCAATTTGTATGGATTTGTTTTGTATTATAGGTTTCAATATTATATATTCGGTGTCATCTGAGTGTCTAGTGAATGAGGCAACAAGGCCTATGGCAGGGATTAGAGTTGAAATAAAAGTTTGGAGTATACCAAGTTAAATTTAAGGGACAGGTCACATTTAAAGGAAACCTATGGAGGTGAGTCATTTGAATTGAAAAATATAATATTTTGTTTTCATGTTGGTTGATGATGTTTGATTTTGATCATCTTTACATTTTTGTTTGTTCAATTCATTGTTAATGCTATAAACTATTATGGTATTGATGTCTTTATCTTTATGATTTTGAATTCAGTGAGTTGAATGAAGTCCTTCAATACTATCTACATGATTATCATGGGGTGGATAGGGATAAAAGACCTATTTATATTGAAAGGTTAGGAAAAGTTGATCCCATTAAGCTTATGCAAGTGACTACCATAGAAAGGTATTTGAGATACCATGTGTAGGGTTTTGAGCAAATGTTTGTTAAATTTCCTACATGTTCTGGGTTTTCTTACTTCAGTAAGGGTCAACATTGCAAAATTGTTTGATGCTCCAACTTTAGTCAAAACTATTGTTTGAATTTTAATTTGTTTGGTAATTTCTGTTATGGTTTTAATTGTTTATATCACATAGCAATTGGTGGTCATAATGTAGTTTTATTCTAATAGCTAAACCAATTATAATTATAAAACAAGATTACCTCCAAATAGAAAGAATTAAAAGTAAAGGATTCCTTATTATAGTTACTAAGTCATTCATAATGTCATTTATTATTATTTACTTGGATGATACACTATAATTTTAGAATGGATGATTAATGTATAAATAAATATCAATTAGCAATCATGAAGTATACATGAAACTAAAAGTGTTGTATTTTAAATTATATGTTCTCAGTGTTCAAAGTATTGTAATGAATCATCTCATTGAGTGAGTAAATTATTTCAAAACTAAATATTTATTGTTTAATGAATATTTCACACCATTAATTGAAAATAAACAAAATGTGCAACAAGTTATATCTATTTCAAGTCTTAGTGTAATTTTGATTATGTGACAGCTTTCATAATAATAATCAATGTAGTTACTACTTAATGAGATTTATATGAGCAACATAATTGCCTCCAGTAAAAAATATTATTTAGATAATTGTTTGGATTTCTAGAGCCCATTTGGGATGGAGGCATCCTTTATAATTTAGGCAGGGAAAGATTTGTGTTCGTGTATGATGAGAGGGCAGAGCTTGCTCCAAGGGATGTTGTGAACAACTTAAAAAGCATGGTCTTTACAGGTAACAATTTAAAAAAAATGATATGTTAACATTCTACTAGGCACATTCCAAATAGCAGGATCTCATTTATAATCTTGACACGAGGATCCCTTCCTTATTATTTCAGTAAATGCATCATAATTAGAAAAATTCTTTAGGTAGGATTCCAAATTCTTTTATTAATACTACAAATTGAGAATGATTAGGACATATTTATTGTCATGCTGGTAGCTCTGCTGCATACTTATGTAGGTCTCTTAACATTTGGTAAAATTTATTTTGGTCCTTATATGTCTAAAATGTGGTGGACTTCTATTTTACACTTCCTATTACTATTGAATTTCTTATTATTGAATTTCTTATCTTGGATGTTTTATGGTATCACAGGTTCATCTTGATCATAAGCATATGGGGATAGGTGGAGATGTTAGTTGATTGCCATGTGTCCACAATGCGTTTTTGATTTCTCCTATGTCATACTCATTCTCTGTTAGATTGTGTTACTTTTTGAAAAATAAGAATCGTTACTTTTTGTAATCACAAGAGACGTCTTGAAAATTCATGTGTATGTCTGGATAATTTTTCTTACAAGTTAAAATTAGTTTGTTACCAAGTATTAGTTTTGGTTCTTAAAATGGTAGAAACCTTCCCTTAGCCTTATGTGACAGATTAAGCCTTTAGTTGAGTTGTGATGTTATTTTGAAGCCCTTGTTATGATGCATTCAAATATATCATAAGAACATAAAGGGAATTTTGGTGTAGTCTAATTTTGGAATTAATATTCTTATTACAAAAAAAGTTCATGAATAAGCAATTGAGAATCCTGTTATTTCAATTGCAAACACAACTTGTTATGTTATTCATAAATATGTTTTTCAGTCCTTTTTCTTCATCAATAGGTTGTTCTGGTAGTTGAGAGCTTAGTGGTTAACATTGCACTTACCATTGTTTGGTTATGCAAGATCACTAGCATGTAATCCTTATAAAATGGAGATGTTCAATGGAGTGCTAATAGAGATTGAAGAAAGTCGCCTAATGGTTGTAAGCCTTATTGATTCTTTCTATATATTCATGCTAAGAATTTGATTGATAGTAGGGTTCAAATATCTGCATAATAGTTGTAAGTCACCCACAATCCATAAAGATGTGTGAAGAGTGCATATATTTTATTAAATGAAAATTCCTAGACAAAATTGGTTGATTTTGGCCTATGCAAAATTTTTCCCACATATGGAGGCAAACTCGTGGTTTTTTGGATCCTATGTGCTTAAACTATAATCATGGTAATTTATTATGCTTTTTGCTGGAAAAACATTCCACACAATCTAAGAAACACATCATTCAGTGACAAATTTTAGATTTATTTTCTTAGAATTTATCTACCCTTATAATCCAAACAAGAAAAGTACTAAAATAAACTATATGCCTCAATTACAGCTTATCAAACAAGTTTGGAGTTGTTCTTTTGGAGATAGCAACATATGAGCCAATATATGAAAAATGCTTGAGAAGACTCACAAGTGAGTGTTAGCCGCATGCTTCTAACGGGGATTTAAAAAAAATTGCTAACTCAAGATTAGAGGAAAATTAGTGTGGAGAGTTGTTGAAATAGAATTTCACAACTCAACTTGGTTCCCCAACTTAGTAGAACCTTTCTCATACCAAAAAAATGTTCCTGCAAGTTTGTGGTGTTTCGATTTTTGTTTGGTGTACCTAGATCTTTTATAATTTTTAATGTTATTTTTTTACTCAGTTCATTCTTATGTTTTAATTTAATTTTTTGTAACCAACAACGGACAAGCTATCACGATTTATAAAATATAAATGATAATTAAATTATATAAAAATAAAGTCCAAACTCTGAAAGGAAACGCTACATAACATGCATATGTAACTAGTTTATTATAATTTGGAATGGAGTGGTAACAGAAGTTGAAATAATGTAAAAAGGAGTGACATTGAACCGTCTTATGGTATATCAGTTTGTGTTGGCAGATGCACCTTAATTAATAACAATAGCAGAAAAGAAAAATGAATTATGCATGTCATTTCAGTATTCCATTTATTTTTTTTATTTGTCAAGTAAACTCATTAATCTATATATAAAAATGTTTTTTAGTACATCTTACTATATGATAATTAAATTATTAACTTTTATTACATTATCATTATCATGCTTTTGTTTTCCTTAGTATATCTATATACTATATTATATATAATACAAATCCATAACTTAATAATAAGAATAAAATAAATACATTTATACGATAAAACAATTTAATAATATTATTAATAATAATTAACTATATAAGTATTTTAGTATAATGATATAATTATTTAATTCTTTTATTAAACTTTTCATTTTGATATTCGATCTTTTTATTTATTTTATATATATATATATATATATATATATATATATATATATATATATATATATATATATATATACTTCTGTGTGAAATCAAATGTTCTGATAGTATTATTCATTTGTTGTTTATATACTAGATATATTTTTAATTTTAATAAGTATTAAGTTTTATTTAATTTCATTATTTTTATTATAGATATATTTTTACTACAGTTAATATTAAAATATTATTAAATATTTTTATTACAGCTACATATTTAGATATATTTTTAATTTCAGTAATTATTATAATTTTATTTAGTTTTAATATTTTTATTACATATATGTTTTTACTGTAGTTTAAATTTTTAAGAAGAAAGATTCAATTAATTACTTTTATTATATTTGTATATCGTAGATTATTTTAAATTTTAATAACTATTACAATTTTCTTTAAACACGAGACTTTTATTACATATATATTATTAATAAAAAAGTCTAAATTTATTTTATATTATTTTTCTTAAAAAAATAAAAAATTTAACAAAAAGAACTCTGGGTATGTATGCACGCAAAATATATATATATATATATATATATATATATATATATATATATATATATATATATATATATTTTGTTGACATAAGAAATCAAGGTGGTTTGCTTCTTGAAGATTTGATGAAGATTTATGAAGCTCTTTTAAACTATCTTGAAGCGATTACCATTGGAATGAAGCCTACATTGATGAAAGAAAGGAGATTTGATGTTAACCATGTTGATCAAGGCTGGAACGTGTGCTCTTCATGTAGTTACATCATTTAGAAAGTGTATTTTAAGTTTGTAATTCATGTTGTAGATCTTATAGCATTAATTAGATGTTTTTGGTCTTAGATGTGTCTTTTAATCTGTTGAATGGTTTTTTAACAAGTTAAAAGGTTGGCTGCAGTAGTCTTAAACTACAACAAATTCAATCAGTTGATTTAGTTTTTAATCGATTGATTTCACTTAAGTGAAGTGAAATCAACCGATTGATTTGAAAATCAACCTGTTGAATTTCGTAACAGTTTGACTATAAAAGTTGTGATTTTTGAAAGAGAGGTCAGTTGATCATTTTAGAGCGCGAATTTGTTCTGGAAACTTATGAAAACTCTCTCCTTCGTGATCATATAATTTGCAGCAGTGGAATATTGATCTTGGATCAATTCTTGGAGCTTTTAGCTTGGTTTGAAGCTTGGAGAAAGTGGTTTGTGGTACGCTGGGTTGTGCTACCACTCAGGTTTGATCTTTCTCAAGATTTGTGTGTGTGCCTGGTGGTTTTCCATGTCTGCAAGAGGGTTCTTGCTGTGCTGGTGTGATTCTTGTGCGATTCAAGAGTCTTTTGTGGTGTTTTTGCATATTTTGGAAGTGCAAGGGTGGATACTCTGTAAATCTTTTGAAATAGTGCAAAGTCAACCTTAGGTTGCCTTGACAAACTGGATGTAGCTCAGGTTTGAGTGAATCAGTATAAAAATCTCATGGTGTCCTCTCTTCTCTAACCTTTCTCTCTTGCATTTTCATTTTAAAGTTTAAAGAACTTGTGCTTTAATAATCTTTTTCATGTTCTGCATGTTTTCATGGCATCTACAGCATTGAGCATGTTTACCTAATCATTTGGAACCTGTCTTGATCATTCTTGTGCATTGTTCCTGGTTTAAAATTCAAATTCGCATTTCTGCATTTTTTCCAGTATTTCAATTGATTGTTTTCCTGTTTCAATCGATTGTTTATACCAGAACAGAATCTGTTTAGTAAAATCAATTTGTTAACTCTATTTTTGATCAACTGAAAGTATAATGTCCAGCACCTTTTGCATCCTAACTTGGTCATCTAATTGATTCAATCAAAGGTGGTTTTTAGCTTGCAAAAATAGCCTAAATTTTTAACTAGCCAATTCAAACCCCCCCCTCTTGGCTTTTCAACAATTTCAAAACTAACATATATATTATATATATATATATATATATAATATATATATATATATATATAAAATATAAAAGTTAATCAAGTTAATTAATTAATATTCACAAATCTATTTATAACAATGAAAATGATTAATTTTTTTATATTGTTAAAATCTTGATCTAAATATGATATCTACAATTATACATAATTTCAATATTTTACATAGTTATATAATAAAATTATTTATTTAAATATAATACAAAATATATTAATTTACTTAATAAAAAATTAAAATGTAAAAGAAGAAAAATAATGACCGTGCATAGTTATTTCATTTTAATAAAATATAAATGTTTATCTATTTAAAAGGTTTAACATTAATTTTACGTTATATTTATTTTGTACGAGACCATATTACACAATATGTCTACCCATGTATACACATCTCATTTTAGTATAACATACACCTATTTATATCTACATGTATTTTCATCTATAAGTTTTAACATCAATTTTGTAAGGTCCACTTTATTTCTGCCCTAAATGTTTAAGGGCCTAACCTATTCCATTAGGCCTAAGGCCAGCCCAAAGGGTGCCCAAAACTCTTTTCCAGCCCTAACCCCCTCATTCTGCCTCCATTTCGCAAGACAACTCTCTTTTCTCACTTTCTCTTTTCTCCAACAGAGCTCTGCTAGGGTTTGGTCCCCATTCTTCCTCGAAGCTTGGTGAGCGTTTCCCTCCATTTTCCTGGTGTTCTTGGAGTTGTGGTGCCCTTTCTGCTAGTGTCTAAACCCTCTCATAGTAGCTTTTGTTAAGGTAAGGGAAGTTAGGATTTCACTGTTTTTACGTTAATTTTCCTGTTTGGATTTGTTTACGTTATGGGTGCTTAACATGTACTGTTGAATGTGCGATAATATACTGTTTGTGCTCATGGTGTTGTTTGAATCTGGTTTGGCACGCATGAGAGTAGGTGGGTTCTGTTGAACTCGCCTAAGCGAGCTGGGTGGTCACCCGAAATGAAAGCTCTCGCTTAAGCGAGGAGCTCTCGCCTGAGCGAGAACAGCAGTAGCTCATCCCTCTCTTTGTTTCGAGGGCTTGCCTAAGCGAAGGCCACTCGCTTGAGCGACAGTAGTCTCGCCTAAGCGAGATGGGCTAGCTTGAGCGAGACCTCAACGTGCCCTTTGTTTGCAGTCTCGCCCAGGCGAGAGTTGGTAGCTTAAGCGAGGGTTTCCTTTCGCTTGAGTGAGGGGTTCCTTTCGCCTGAGAGCTCTTTAGCTTGAGCGAGATTGACTAAGTTAATTGTATATGTGTATGTTTCACATGATTGTATGATTTGTGCTTTAAACAGTTCAAGTATGATGCCATGTATGCTTTATATGATATATTGGGATTTGAATTGATGAGATTGGTATGAATGAATTCATGAAACATGATTGGATGGTTGGTTCTATATTGCATGAGATTGTTATGCATGATAAATCTATGGTTGGTTGGTGAGACATGGCTATGGTATGAGATTGACGTAATTCCATGAAACTCTTGGTGGGATTTCATGGTGGTGTTGGATGTGATGGACATAATTCCATGAACCTCTTGGTGAGATCTCATGGTGGTGTTGTATGTGATGGACGTAATTCCATGAACCTCTTGGTAAGGTTTCATGGTGGTGTCGTAGTGTATATAATTAGGTAAGGATTCAAGTAAGGATTGCATCCTGAAACTCTAAAGAGTCAATTAGTCTCACGTAGAGTGGACTGACTCAAGTGGTGAGAGTAGTAGGAGGCCCTAGTCTTTGGCAATATAATGACCTTAGATGTTTGAAGGCTAACCTTGTGCGTGGTAGGGTGAATTCCATTGGCAATGGCTTTGCAGAGCAATAGAGGCCACCACAAGTGCAAGCATCCGTTGAATCCGACCGATTATATGTATCCGGATAAATTGAGTCTTAGAGTCATAATTTTTGCTATCACATGCTTGATTGATTGATGTGTTCTTGACTTTTAAATTGTATGCTTAATTGTATGATAAAACCTTTTTACTCTAGCTTACCCTTCTTGCTTGTGTTTGTCTTCTTGTATGGTTTTTCTTTTTTGTAATGATCATCAATTCTTTGGTGTGAGCAGATATGAAAACCCTTGATGACCGTAGTGACAATGGGGATGTTGCAGCTTAGATGGTCATGGGTTGATATTGGACTCATGTTTTGAAGGACCTTTATTATATTGTAAGCTCTTGCTCTATGAGCAAGCTTTTGGTCATTTGTTGAAACTTTTATATTTTGTTCTGGCATTGTGTGGTGCCTCTATTTGTTTTTTGTTGGTATATTTGGATGATTGTAAAATCCTTATACTTTAAGTTTTATGCCCTTTGGATATTATAATTTATGCGATGTTTTATTTAATTAGATTTATCTATTAATGAGACATTACAAATTTCATGTTGTATTTATTTTGTACGAGACCATCTTACACAATACGCTTACATCTTACTATAACAACGATTTGTGTACACATCTCATTTTAATATAAAATATAACATACATGTGTTTATATTTACATGTGTTTCTATTTACAAATTTTAACATCAATTTCATGTTGTATTTATTTTATACATGACCATTACACAATATGGTTCAAAATACACATTTCATTTTAATATAATGGTATAATTACTGATTGGGTCCTTTATTTTAGTTTTTTAGTTTAATTTGGTTCCCTTATTATTGGTTAGTTCAATTTAGTACCCAAATTATTTATTAAGATTCAATTTGTTCACCTCCGTTAAGTTGGAGTTAACAATGTGTTCGTACAAGACATGTGTCAAGCCGTGAAATTTTTTATTTTTTTAATTTTTTCATTTTTTTTTCTAAAAATTTATAAATTGCCACATGTCAAGTTATTGTCGTGCCATATGACAGTTTACAGTCATAACACATGGTAGTTGTAATAGTTGTTTTCAACATGGTAGTGACTTGACAAGTGTCCTGTACGGACACTGGGTTAATTCTAATTTAACGGAAAGGATCAAGTTGAACTCTTTTAAATAATTGAGATATTAAATTGAATCAACCAATAATAAGGAGACCAAATTAAATTAAACCAAAAAATAATGGGATTAAATCAATAATTATACCTAATATAATATACATATATTTATATTAATTTCATTTAATACTTTTAACATTAATTTAACATTTAATACTTTTAACATTAATTTAACAGTAATTATACCTAATACAATATACATATATACCTATATAGATTTTCATTTAAAACTTTTAACATTAATTTCATGTTTGCATTTACTTACGGATAGGCCATTTTATACATTATGCCTACATTCAACATTTAACATGACCGTACATATACATCTCATCTTAATATAATATTTAACACAAAAATTTAATTATAAATTTTAATCATATAACAATATTATTTTACTACCTATTACAAATTAATTAGTGTCAATTTTTTTATAATTTAAAACAAATAAGTTCATATTTAAATATTATTTTTTAATCTTAATATTTAATTATTATTTTTTAATATTATTATTATTATTAGAATATTTTATTATTATTAATATTACTAGCCGTATTTTCTATAACTTATTACTTTAGCATAAAAAACAATATTAAAATAATACTATTTACTTTTATGTAATTCATTAAAATAATGATAATAATAATAATAATTATTTAATTTTTATTATATTATTTAAATATTATATATATATAATAATAATAATAAAATATGTATATACATGAATAAATAATTTATAAATGTAACAATAATTATATTAATATTTTTACTCTAAATTAGAAAAAAAAATACTTGTACATGTGCAAGGGTCTTAATTTCCACATTTCTTTAAGTTAATTATTTATATGTGGACAATATTTTTGTATGGAACAAAAGTTCACAATATACCTACATTTTATTTTAATAACCATATGTATATATACACGGGACAAAAGTTAACAAGACATCTGATTATTATACATTGTCACCAAAACCACACCTTTCAAATTTATTCTCAAATATAATCATTTGAATATGTCAATATAAATTAAGTATAACTATAAACTATATATTGTGTAAAATATGGATTATATCTATAATCTATAACTATATATAAAGGAGATTCCCTCTTTTGTGTCCACATTTCATAATTTCAACTTTACCCTTTACAACTTAATTATTTATTAAATTTTTAAAAATTAACTGTTATTTTTACAAGTTTCTATAAAACTATTTACTTATCTCTTTCTTATTTTTTCTCCTACTATTTATCAACAATTATTTTTCTCATATTTTCTCCATACATTTTACTTTAATTTTATTTTGTTTATTAACTTAATAACATTACAATATCATCAATTATTAATATAATTCAAAAAAATGCGTACACACAGGCGCGATAGCGCCTGTGTTTACGCTAGTAATATATAAAAGGAATTCTCCTTTTTGTGTCCATTTTTCAAAATACCGATTTTACCCTTTAAATATAATAATTTATTAAATTTTTAAAAATTGACCGTTACTTTTACAAACTTTTTATAAAATCAGATGTTTCTTCTTCTTCTTCTCTTTTTCTTTATTTATCAATGATTATTCTTTTATCTGTTCTGATATACTTCACTTTATTTTTAATAAATATAATTGTAATATATATATATATATATATATATTAATTTAATAACATTATAATATTATCACCTACAAATTATCATAATTAACCAAAATTTAAATAATATATTTACAATCCCACATAAATTATACCAATAATAACAATTCTTTAATTTAACTCTTTTACTAATATAATATATAATACTTGTTTCAATAACAAAAAAGAAAAGAAAAAGAGACTCGTGCACGGATATCGTACAAGTTAAGTTTTTTAAAATTCTAAATGTATACAAAATATATGAAATACCATTGGCACTTTTTCAGAAAGATTGAGTTACAAGAAACCCCAGTATTCTTTTGCCAGCTCTCAGCACCGAACCTTGCGGTTCTGGATTATCGGCAAGGTCTCCTTCTCCTTCAATTCGGAGTATGTTTCTGTCACACCTAATTCATTTGCTCTCTTTGGGTTTCATTTCGTTTTCCTTTTGTTTCCACTCGTAATAATCCAACCAACTTTTGCATCCATCTAACAATCAATGTACCCAAATTTTAGATTCATGATTCAAATGGTTTTAGTTTCCTCTTGAACAAATGTGTGACCGCTACTCAGAAGTGAAAAAAATATCTAGAACTTTAGATTGCTCTAGCAAACCTGAATGCCTTCTGTGCAATTTGTCTTTTCACTTTCTTTTGGGTAACTATGTACTGGCTTTGCTATGATCGATGAAGTCTTTCCGGGTCACTTTAGTGGGATATGTTCTTCTCAGTCTCAATAATTTTTTTTTTCAGCAACGAGTCAATTGAGTTTTAGTTAAGGAATTCGACTTTTCCACTTGGACCAGCGACATTTGGTTTTCATTTCCTTTTTTGAACAGTCAACTAAATATTGACTTAAAGTGTCTAATTTATCAAGTTTAGGCATTTTATCGAGTGATGTATGCGTTTTAGTGTGCGTGGTTATA
>Ga0209589_1007362_pt1 | contig 17749 bp, 7 predicted proteins | sample CowpeawhiteBW_FD_187525 | JGI IMG/M metagenome (GOLD analysis project Ga0209589, IMG submission 187525) | Root nodule microbial communities of legume samples collected from California USA - Cow pea white BW (SPAdes) (version 2) | ecosystem: Host-associated > Plants > Roots > Nodule | place: USA...
ATATAAAATATATATATATATATATATATATATATATATATATATATATATATATATATATATATATATGAGAGTTTAGGATATCTATTTTTAGTTTTTAGAATCTATTTATTAGTTCAACTCTTACTTCAGTAACTGGAATCAAATAATTAGTATATATGCTTTGCCAAAATTGGGAATGGATTAGAATTATGAACTTAGAATTAGAATCGAAAACATAATGATCGAGTCAATTCCATGATTCTAAATTCATTCTATACCATATTTAACCGAAATGAAATTATATATATTCTCATTATGAGAAGGGTTCATATGAGCATATATAAATAAATACTATGTCTACATATAAATCTATGCGTCCATTCTATTTAGGATTACGTAATTAGACTTGTTTTTTTTATTTGATATTCATTAAAATTTATATGTTCATATTTATACTTTTAAAATATTTTTGGAATCTCCCGCAGATAACAAAGAATGATTTAAAATCATTAGATGAGTATAAATATAACAATGTCAATAATTTCAATAGATTAACTTATAATTTTTATAATTTTATGTGAGACGCACCGAAATGGAACAAGTCCACATGCATTTTCACCCTTACAATTTGACAAGTTGGACATTAGAGATAAAAAACCGGGATGAAGAGTTAAAAACTTCTACCCAATTTGTCAGTTTTACAAGCTGTTGAGCCAATCCATAAGTATAACTTATTTTTACCACCCTACGATTAGATAATAACTCTTCTTAACTCACTTTTTAATTAAGAATCTTTAGTAAAGTTAGTATATGAATAACTTATAAACTAATTTTAATGCTTTGGTAAAAAAAATTAAAATTAAGAGCTTGGTACTCTTTTTGGTATAACTAATGTATAAATTAAATGATAATTCATAAATTAATTTTGAATTGAAAGACTAATTATTAGAGTTACTCGTCTCTAAATTATAGGATAGTCTAAGTTGAAAGAAAAATGTAATACATATATATAAAATTTATATATATATATATATATTTGAAAAAAAATTAAGCCGTATAAATTACTAAAGAAAGACCACAAATTCGTTCCAATTTACAAATTAGAAAAATTTAAAAGGTTATGGTAAATCTGTGATAATAAAAATTGAATGTTAAGGGAAAAAGGTGCTCAAATCCTTGTGTAAAAAAAATGCAAACCATTAATATTAATAAAATATTAAATTAATATACAATTAATTTCAATAAAAATATTAAGCTATCAGTAAGAAAATTTTGAATCGATTATACAAATATCCTAAAAATGTCATTTAAACAGCACTAAATTGTGCTAATTTATTAGTTTTAGTGTTAATATCAATTTACATTATTAAATTAATATTTTACATTCATTAAAATTATATAAATATTAATTTAATTTAATTATAATAATTAATCAGAACAATGTAATCAATGAGAGCGAGATTCTCAATTGAAAAAAAAAAAGTCAGGTTAGATAAACAAAGTGAGTTTTGTAATTTAAAAAGAAAAATATTTTGGCTAAATTTCTTCACTGATTCTTCTTATGCCTAAAAATAAAACATGCATTGTTTTTAATTTATTACCCTATTAAGGAAGATTGAAAGAGACTATAAAGACAAAATGGTTCCTTACACGACAAGGAATGGATGAACTCCTTAAAAGAGACAGAAAAAGAACACATCCACACTGAATGCACGGAAGTACCAAGTTGATTGAAAAAGGTCACCATGCGTAAATTTAGATCGATATTGATACATGTTGAACGTTGGATTTGCATCCAACGGTTGTGATGGACTACACGTGGGGACTACACGTGTAAACACGTCAAATCGTGTCTGCTATAAACATACGTGAGTGTGGCGTGAGAAATGGGAACAGAAATGGAGTTTCAGGGTTTACCAGAAGGCTGCATAGCTGTCATTCTCTCTCGCACCACGCCCGTTGACGCTTGCCGCTTATCTGTGGTTTCAAAGCTTTTCCATTCCGCCGCCGATTCCGATGCTGTTTGGGAATGTTTTCTTCCTTCCGATTACCACTCCATTATTTCCGAATGCTCTCTTCCCAATTATCCCTCTAAGAAAGCCCTTTACCTCGCTCTGGCAGATCACCCTGTCATCTTCGATGAGGGCAAGAAGGTAAAACCCTGCATCTTTCACATCTCTTCAAACCTTATCTGTTGCTTTGGTATAGCAATTAACTGTGCAACCTGTGGAATGTAGAGTCTTCAATTGGAGAAAAAGAGTGGGAAGAAGTGTTACATGATTGCTGCCAGGGCTCTCTCCATTGTTTGGGGCGACACTGAGCAATATTGGAACTGGACAACTGACCCCGATTCTAGGTCAATTCTTTTTTTCCTTGATACTAATTGTTGTTTGATTGTGTTGTTACTGTATCTGCATTTTTGCTGTTACTGTATCTTCATTTTTATGAATACCGTATCTGTGCTGATCATCAACTTTTGAGTGGTTGGAATCAGGATGAAATATTTTTTGATTGGGGAAAATGAATTTTGTCTCCAATGAGATTACTGCACTTCAGCCATGCTGAACCTAAGCTTATATAAACAATTAAGGGGGTGGTGGGAATTGATCATCTCTACTAAGTGGTGAGATAAGTTGGTTTATCGCTTTCACTTCGTAGTGTTACATAATTAGTTGTGATCTCAGCTCAGAATCAAGGGATCTTGGGAGGCTTCGTTATCTTCATAGTTACCTGTAAATGGAGTAATAACAGAGATGATAGTCACTATACATGTATTAATTATTGTGAAAAATTGCTGAAAGAAAAATATGTTATAGACAATTTGGGAGTATCCAGTTTCTCCCACCAGTCATAACTAATATTATGATATTCTTACTGCCCCAGCTTGTCCTCCTAATATTTTTTGTCATCTTCCCCCCAATTTCTATGTCCACTACTTACCTCCCTATTTGACTATTGTACCGGGTGGTTCTTTAGATTATTAACCCTCTCTTTGTTATGCTGCTATTCTTCCCACCGTGTAATCTACCACTTTTGACCGTCTCATTTTAACTTGAGTACCACCGGGTCTTGTGTGAGCATAGTATTTCGATCAGAGGATATTGGATACTCTGTAGCAAACCTGCAAAGTTACCTATCTTTGTATTAACTAGATCCATACCCAAACGCAGCAAGTCTGCAGACTCAACATAGAAGCACCAGTTAGTGACTTTCTTTTAAAGGAAGAAAAAAGGTTGGCAAATAGCCGGGGTCATAAGGCGGGTTGGACATAATTGTTTTACTGTTTTGGCTCTCTCCTTGGACTAGGATAATTTCTTCATGCTTTGGAGATCAGTATATGGTTTTTCTTTTGTAAACAGTTAGAGTTTATGTAAATAATTCTATCTCCCTTGTTGGATAAGAATTGTTCCTATCAATTGATGCTTTTATTGTGAGAAATGTAGACGGAGGGATCAGTGAATTGACATTCTTAATGATTGGGTGGTGGCTGTTGTGCATTTGAAAAATAGGAGGTCTTTCTGCCTGATCAAATGTTAAAGTTGAAATAACATACAGTACAGCTTAATTAAGCTAAACTGGGTTTCTTCATGATTAGAATTGGGGACATTACCTCGTGCCTTTCAGCTCCACATTCTAAAGCATGAGAAAGATTTCACTACCAACAGCAGCAATTGGAGCTATTTAACTCATTGTTGGTAGGTGGATCTGAGTAAAACAAAACATGAGATTTTTTGTGGTACTGTTCCCTCATTAGATAAGTGGTGTTCCTATGACCTTAATGGACTCAAATCTGAAATTCGATAACAGGGAATGAAGGTTTTCAACTGTACAATAATTATTTTAAAATATGGTTTACTATTATCATGCTTGACAATTTCTAGACCCCAAATCAGTTATGCTGTCAATACTCACTTAGATGCAGATGCAGTCCATCATTGTCTGCTCAAATTTTTGGAACGCACTTCTGGCTAGGATCTCCTATTTTCTGCCTGTTCGTGCTTACACTTGCAGGTCTAAGCAGTTGCAGAATAGTGCACACATATGGGCAACTGCAGACCCTAAAAAGTTTACTGTTTTTGTCTTGACTTTCAAACCTTTTAAGTCTCATGGGTAAATAGGATCCAAATCTTAGGCAAGCTAGTCAGTTAGTTTCTCTTCATTTTCCGAGGAATTGACTTGTCTCTTTTAACACACAGAAGCAATCTAATGTCAGCGGTCATCAATTCATCTGCAGGCTAATTATAGGTCCTTATCAGCTGTGGAAAGTAAATTAACTTGGTTCATTGTATTTCCAGCATAATTTATTCATTTCTTTAACTCTATGTCTTATTTAATTATTGTAATAATAACAGCTATCCAATTGCTTCAAAACCCTCTGATAAGATGATGAAGAATAGACATTACCTGACATATTTTTAGGGAAATGTATGGTCTCATGTTTGTAGTCACCATCATCTTTCTAACCTAGCATATGTATGGATAAAAGTTCGGAAAGTGCTTTTGGGAATTCTAGTGCTCATTCCTGAATTACAAAACGAAGAAGGAAGATTTCGTGTTTTTTTTTTTCAAGGTCACAGTAATGTATCTACTCCTGCATAATTATGATTCAATGAATTACTCAGCATTTTTCAGTTTCTTGTTTCAATGGCTACTGTATTGGTTGTGGATGTTTTCTTTTCTTATGACCACTTCATCGTCACTAATTATTCCTGTCCTTTGTAATTTATTCGTAAACTTCTGAACAGGTTCCCGGAAGTTGCTGAACTCATAGACGTGTGTTGGCTTGATATTCGTGGGGTGTTTAGTACCCTTACCTTGTCTCCGGATACTCTGTATGCTGCTTATTTTGTTTTCAAGATGATCAATCCCATTGGATTTAAAAATCGGCGTGTGGAGGTATCAGTAGATTTCAATGGTGATGATGGTAGTATCAAACATGTGTGTTTGGATGGATCATCAAGCGGTAGAAGAGTTGCAGGGTTGCAGCGTCCCAGTTTACGAAGTGATGGGTGGTTGGAGATTGAGATGGGAGAATTTTTCAATGGTGGCTTAGAAGATAAAGTGCAGATGAGTGTGAAGGAGGTAAAGGCTGGTAATTGGAAGTCTGGCCTCTTTGTTGAAGGAATAGAGGTTAGGCCAAAGTATGAGAATAACCAACCGGTATTCACTGTGTAATTTAATTCACAGAACTGTATGTAACTGAATATGCGTGGGTATGATGATGTATTTTAGATGGCAGAATGCGGCTTGAACTACAATGTATTTTCGTACCAGAAATATACTTGTTTTTCCAACTTAACCAGTTCAGTTCTTCTTTGCAGGAACAAAATAAAAATATTTAATATCAAACGTGTTCCTATATTGAATAGAGTTTTCTCATCTGTCATGTCAATTGTTGAGTTCGTGTAAGAATACAGTCATGTCACAACCAAACTAATCAGCAATTCAAAACTTTCATGATACAAAATAGGTTAAATTATACATTCCGTGTCATCTATTTTTAGGAAAATTTCAAATAGTTATCTTTAATTTTATGTGTTTTAGTTTAATTTTTGTTTTGAAAAATTTGATGTAATTAGTTCTTTTTGTTAGAATTGTACGAAAAACTTAAAAAAAATGTGTTATGTCTTAATTCGTGATTTATTTTTTATTTTTTTATTTCTTTTTATTTTTTTTTCTTAAAAAATTAGTCATATGTCAAGTTAGCAAGCAGTATGATATGTGCTTGTGACTGTGTCACGTTTCATTGTCATGTCAAGTTTAATTGTCTTAATTTCAATTTGATCGTCTCTTTATTTGTTATTTTGATCTAATTAAGTTTAGGAGTGACAATATGGATCAATCTAGTCCATTTAGACTTGTCCCGAATTTGGTCTGTAAAATGCGGGTGGCTAGCCCATCCTGCTGTATGAAAATAAATTCAATTTTGTGGTTCTGCCCCCAGAGATTCGAACCCGTGGACTTGATTATTTTTTGTTGGTAACAGATATCCACAGGTACGAGTAGTATAATATCTACACTCGATTCATTTATAAAAGGGTATAAAAATACATTTTTTGCTATGAATTTTATCAGCAAATACCCACGGACATGTGTATTTTTGTCATCTCTAGATATAATGATCTGATGATGTGACAATATAATGATATAATGATATGACAATATAACAATATGATGATATAACAGTATAACGATATGAAGATATAACAATATGACAATAGCAATATGAATATATGACGATATAATGATATGACAATATAATAATATGGCGATATAACGATAACATGATATAACGATAAAACAATATGACGATATAACAATATGATTGTATAACAATATGATGATATGATAATATAATGGTATAACAATATGACGATATAATGATACAATGATATGATGATATAACAATATGACAATAAGACGATAAGACAATAATATAACAATTTAACTATATGGAGATATAATGATAAGATGATATAACGATACGATAATATAACAATATGACGATATAAAGGATATGATGATATAACATTATGACGATATGATAATATGAAGATATAATAATATAGCGAATAACAATATGACAATAACGATATAATTATAAAATTATAAAATCATAAATTATTTTTTAAAAACAATTAAAATAAAAAATTACATGTGATCACAACTCGGCAAAGTAACATGCAAAATAATAACCATGTCACATATACATCACTAAGTTAAGAGAAAAAAATTAATAGGGAGAATTCAATTGAAATTTTTAAAGTTAATGAGTATTCAATCATTTATAAAAATTTATTAAGATCATAGACTTAAAATCTAACTAAGTCTATAATGGAAAATGAAGTTATTCATCGTGATAAAACATTAAATTATCATAAATAAATAAAAACTAAATGCATATACTAATGAAACGTTACAAAATAAAACTCCAAAAGGCGATCCAAACAGAATTGGTTTAGTTAGATTTAATTCTTTTATGTTTAAAATGGATCAAATCAAATTACATATATCTTTAGTTTGAATATACTTTTAGTTAAAAACAAAATTAAACTGCATTGATATCACTCCTATTATTTATAATACATAAATACTAATTTTCAAATATTAAAAAGTCTAATAAATAGTCAGAAATTAATAAATATGAATCTTTTTTACAAGTTAAATTGATTTCAAAAGAAAGTTTTATATATATATATATATATATATATATATATATATATATATATATATATATTTGGGGATGGTGATGAAGGAATGTTATCAATGATGGAGATGGTGATTTTGGGGTGGTTAATGAAGATTCAAACACAGTAATGCCATGTAAGTTGCTTTTGTTAGAGGAAAGATTTATATGTAGGTTTTATTTGATAGAAAATGTAAATATTTTTGTTGGCCTCTTTTTTTATTAGGCTTACCAGAGCGTTTTGTAAGGGTTGATGTCACTTACTTTGTTTGATTTGTACAAAGGTTGATTAGACGTGACCACATATAATTAATGAAGTGTAACCAATTATATGGTGAGTTATTAGTAATACATACTTTGTTTGGTGTACAAAGGTTGACGTAGACGTGACCATATAATTATTTAATTGTAACAAGTTATGTCGTGAATTTTTAGTAATTTGTTTTGGGTAAAATTGATGATTACTTCATACAAGTCTAGTGTTTTCATGGTAAATTTTGTTGGTTTTGAATTATTGGTAAGTGTGTGGACTGATAGTCACAATATACTGATCTGTGAAGATGAATTTTGAAAAAAGTTTGTGTTGCTTTGGAAAGATATGCACAAATTATTCAAGACAGATTTGTGAGATATCATATACATAGTTCAGCGTTTCAAGATGAAGAAGATTTAAGAGGATAGACGAAATTTCTACTTTTATACCTTGTTATTAAAAAGTCAGACATTTAATTTATATATATATATATATATATATATAGTGTGTATATATATATATATATATATATATATAATAATTAAATATTTATAGTATATATATATATATATATATATGTAATAATTAAATAATATTATTATTAATAACAATAAACAATATATATAATAATTAAATAATAATAAATAATAAAAATAATATATATATATATATAATAATAATAATTAATAATAATAGTAATTATTAATAAAAATTTAAATTATGTAATTATTATAAAAATAATAATAATATTTTTATTATTTTTATTAAATAATAGTTTTTAAAATTTAATATTTTAACCAATTCAAAAAATATTTCGTATATTTTTATCATTAAGGATATTTTAGTAATCTTCAAATTTTATCTATTATAAATTTTTATTTTATCTATCACATTACTCAAATCACTCACTAACTTTCACAAAATTCATCTCTAAATTCACTCATTTTACTATCTAAATTCATTCAAAGAAACACACATATTCATCGACTCAAATCAACACAAATTCACCTTTAGACTCTCACCCAGATTCATCTCTTCATGATAACACACTTTAACATTGTGTTCACTTGAGAGTATTTATTATTTAGAGGGATGGGAGATAAATGATTTGAACAACACAATATTCACCCTCTAATCCACTCAAGTGCATCATCTCTATCTCTCACAATCAATCTTTACAATGAACACACCTTAAATCATGAATGTGTGTGATAAACCCCTAGTCGCATAAGGATTTAACAATAATTTTAGTTTTCTCTTAACCAAACAAAAGGAACAACTTAGGTATCAATAAAAAAAAAATGCAAGAAATTGAACAACCATAAAGTTTGTAAATTTGTCCAATAAATTGGGGGAATATAAGTAATGCATAACAATTACTAAAAACCACTAAAATTATGTGAAACTACAAAAATCAAAACTGTTTACGATATAGATCTCACTCATAATCGTAATATAATAAGATCGTTGAACAAAATCGTAAAAATCGTGTAAATCTTTTTTTTTTGTTTGAATTTTTTGTTGCACTACCTGTTCATATTCTTTATTTTTTGGTGATTTACATTGTTATACGTGTTCTGAGTCACAATTACCTTTCACCTCACCTCATTAAATTAATGTTATTACAAATTAAACTTCATTTCTCAATAAAAAAATTAATACAATTTTTTAATTAAAGTTAAAAACAATTATAATTTCCCAATTTTGTATAGACTCAAAACATAATAATATTTAATATTTATTAATTATAATGATAGTATTTATTATTTATCGTATTTATTAATTATAACGTTAGTATTTATTACTTATGAATACCACCAAAGTGCTTTTTTAGATTTATTTTCCTTCTGTTATTTTATTTTAATTCTTTTTATATTTTCATATTTTATTACATTATTTATTTTCATGTTATTTAAAAATTCAAAAGATAAAATTAGATTAATTTTTATTTTTTATAAAATCAAATATATATATATATATATATTATATATATAAAAAGTGAAATCTATTATCCGTGTTGTGTTATGATCTAACGATTTACAATTATAAAATCCATTTCAATCCTATTCATAATCTCGATTCTAATTATATTGTTAATAATAATGTAATGAATGCATAACTTTTTAACTATTCAAAAACGATCTTTCTAACCAATGTTTTAAGGACATTGGTTAAAGATAATTAATATGCATTTAATCATACAAAAATACATAGTTAAGTGTGATATTAAATAAAATACGGTATAATTATCATTAATGTAATTTTATTTTATTTAAAGGACAAAAATGTGTGTTATACATGTGTCTTTAATATTTTAATATTGCTAAAATTTAAATATAATTAAAGATAGGAGAGTTTAAATTAATAGAAAACTCACAACAAAAAATAGTATTAAACATCTAAAAATTTTTTTTAAAAAAAACTAAAATATCAATTTGAGTAAAAATCTTACAAATTTCAAAAATCTTATTTTATATTAAAAAATTATTATTTAAAAATTAAAAAAAAAATTTTTGTCTTTATAACATTTATACTATTTTCATTAGTACTTAATTATTTAAATGTTCGTGTAACAACATTTTGAGAGCAAAGCTCTCATGTGAGCTATCATGGAGAATGTGCTTCATGCTTCTACTATATTATGCTATTAATGAAATGATGATATTAACATGAAGCAAATGAAAAAAAAAATATTTTTTAGGTAAATTTCTTCTTCATATGCCTAAAAGTAGAACATGTATTGTTTTTTCATTTATTGCTCGTTAAGAAAGACAGAAAGACAGTGATAAAACAAAGTGGTTCCTTACACGACGGGTACACGCACTGAATGCGCGTAAGTATGTACGATGCCTGATGCGTGTATGTATAGATATATATTTATCCAACGGTTGTGATGGCCTGCACCTTTAAACACGTCAATATTGTTACTATAAACATATGTGAGGGAGGCCTGAGAATTGAAAACAGAAATGGAGTTTCAGGGTTTACCAGAAGGCTGCATAGCTGACATTCTCTCTTGCACCACGCCGGTTGATGCGTGCCGCTTATCTCTGGTTTCAAAGCTTTTCCATTCCGCCGCCGATTCCGACGCTGTTTGGGAAAGTTTTCTTCCTACTGATTACCATTCCGTCGTTTCTGAATGCTCTCTTCCCAGTTATCCCTCTAAGAAAGCCCTTTACCTCGCTCTGGCAGATCACCCTGTCATCGTCGATGAGGGCAAGAAGGTAAAACCCCTGCATCTTTCACATCTCTTCAAACCTTCTCTGTTGCTTTGGTACAGCAATTAACTGTGCAACCTGTGGAATGCAGAGTCTTCAATTGGACAAAAAGAGTGGGAAGAAGTGTTACATGCTTGCTGCCAGGGCTCTCTCCATTATTTGGGGTGGCACTGAGCAATATTGGAACTGGACCACTGATCCCGATTCTAGGTCAATTCTTTTGTTTCTTGATACTCTAATTGTTGTTTGATTGTATCTATGCTGATCTTCAACTTTTAAGTGGTTGGACTCAGAATGACATTGTTTTTTATTAGGGAAAATGAATTTTGTCTCCAATAAGATTACTGCACTTCAGCCATGCTGAGGAAGCGTAAGCTTGTATAGACAATTAAGGGGTGGGGGGAGAATTGATCATCTCTGTGGTGAGATAAGTTGGTTTATCATTGTCAATTTGTAGTGTTAGATAATTAGTTGTGATCTCAGTTCAGAATCAAGGGATTGTGAGAGGTTTCCTTATTTGCATCGTTACCTGTAGATGAATTAATAACGGAGATAATAGTCACTATACATGTATTAATTATTGTGAAAATTTGCTGAAAGAAAAATAAGTTATAGGCAATTTGGGAGTAAACTGTTTCCCCCACCAGTCATAACTAGTTTCTTGATACTCTTACTGGTCATGTGTGCGCATAGTATCTTCTCGATACAGAGCAAGTATTTCTATAGGAGGATTGGACACTCTGTAGCAAAGCTGCAAAATTACCTATCTTTGTATGAACTAGATCCATTAGCTATCTACACCTGTATGGTTATGAATCAATGAATTACTCAGCATTTTTCAGATCCTTGTTGCAATGGCTGCTGTACTGATTTTGGATGCTTTCTTTTCTTATGACCACTTCATCGTCACTGATTATTCCCGTCTTTTCTAATTTCTTCGTAAACTTTTGAACAGGTTCCCGGAAGTTGCTGAACTCAGAAACGTGTGTTGGCTTGAAATTGGTGGGGTGTTAAATACCCTTGCCTTGTCCCCGGATACTCGGTATGCTGCTTATTTTGTTTTCAAGATGATCGATCCCCGTGGATTTAGAAACCTCCGAGTGGATGTATCAGTTGGTTTCAATGGTGATTGTAGTACCCAAAATGTGTGTTTGGATAGATCATCAAACGGTAGAAGAGTTGCAGGGTTGCAGCATCCCAGTTTGCGAAGTGATGGGTGGTTGGAGATTGAGATGGGAGAATTCTTCAATGTTGGCTTAGAAGATAATGTGCATATGAGTGTGAAGGAGGTAAATGCTGGTAATTGGAAGTCTGGCCTCTTTGTTGAAGGAATAGAAGTTAGGCCAAAGTATGAGAATTAAGTAGCCAGTATTTACTGTGTAATTTAATTCACAGAACTGCATATGCTTGGGTCTTGCTTTTTAGATGGTAGAATGCTGCTTGCATATTTTAAGCATACCATTGACCCTTCAACTATGTTGTATTTTCGTAGCACATATGTACTTTTTTTCCAACTGAAACAATTCAGTTCCTCTTTGCAGGAACAAAATAAAAAACATTATTATCACACATGTTCTTATATTGAATAGAGTTTTCTCATCTGTCATGCCATTTGTTGAGTTCGTGTAAGGATACAATTTTAGAGTCATGTCACAACTAATCAGCGCTTCAAAAACTTTCATAAATTCATAATACAAAATTTGTACATATCATAATAAAGTGGATATCATAATAAAGTGGATATATAACCAAGCTCATACATTTCATATTTTATTTGTAATTTGTACACTAAATAATTGTTATCCAACATAACCAACTCAAGTGGTTATTCAACACATGTAGGGATACAACTAGAAGTACTCACCAACCGATCTTTCTCTTTGTCTTTCATTTTTTTTAATTCGAAATATTGTTTTTGAGGCAATCCTTTAAAATATAAATTTTGATAAAAATTAATTTTAAAGTATAATTAAAATAAAATTTCATAATGAAAATTAGTGTAAATAAATTTGATTTTGCTAAAAGTTAAATTTGAATAAATTGGATTATAATTCATTATTTTAAAACAATTTCAATTTCATATGTTCAAATATAAAATAAAACTCTAAAGCCGAACCAAACAAAATTGGTTTAGTTTGATTTTTTTTATGTTTAAAATGGATCAAATCAAACCCCATATATATTTTATATTTAGTTTGAATATATTTCTAGAGAAAATCAGAATCAAACTGCATTGAGAAGACTCCTATTATTTATAATACACACAATTGCTAATTTCCAAAATATTAAAAAAGTCTAATAAATAGTTAAAAATTAATAAATTTTAACACTTTTACAAGTTAAATTGGTTTCAATACAAAAAGACATCATATATATATATATATATATATATATATATATATATATATATATATATATATATATATATATAACAAAATATTTTTTTACTCCACCTCAAAATTATAACTATTATTTGGATTTTCAAATCACACAAATTATAAAAGAAATGGTTTATCATAAATTTATATAACTCTTAAAATATATCATCAAATAATAATTAGATAAATTTTAAGTAAGTGTATAAAAGAATAAAATATTACACATATTGAAAATTAATAACAATTACAACATTTATTATTTTTGTAAGTGTTGAGTTACCATAGAAGTTTTATTGAACTTGATCAATATTGAATACCATTGACAAAAACAAAGAAACAATTATGTAACAAAAAAAAATTATTCAAATGAGATGAAATTAAAAACATCAGATAGAAGAAAACAAAATTTAGGCTACTTATTAAACTATAAATTTATACTATTAAATACTTAATATTAAAAATTAGATATTCTCTTAACAAAAATAAACAAAAAACGTAAATGATCAAATTCCTATAAATGATTTAATACAAGAATATTATAGTTTATATTTCTTAAAATGCAATATACTATTAAAATTACACAAAGAAAAAAAAAAACATGTAAGTGATTCTTTAAGAGATTTTTTAACAAATAATAATTATGCCTAATCATATACTTCTACTCATATGGATCCAAAATTCACAACATAGTCATATGTTACTCCTTAATAAATCCATATCTTAATTCATGATGAAAATATAACGTGGAACTTAACCTAAATTTGTCATTGAAAGTGATTTGGATAATGATATAAACACTGTGTATGTAATTTTCCAAAGAATTACATTTCAGATTTTAATAATTTCAATTTGACCTCTTATAAAATTAGAATATTATTTTATAATCTATATAACAACTTTTTTATACAATTATGTCCTTAGTTATAAACCTAATATTAACATAACTCATAACACTTTATAATCTTAACTAAATAGATAATATCCTAACATATTTAAGTAATATATATATATATATATATATATATATATATTTTTTTTTTTTTTTTTGTGATCCAAAATTTTTAAAATCTATCACGGTTCACATATATATATCCTTACAAATAGGTCAGACTTTATGAGTTCAAAATTTATTATTGTAGTCCTTCTGCACAACCAAATAACCATTTATATTAGTTACATCAATACATAAAAACTTTATATTAATCATAAATAAACTCATCAATGATTACTAATATTGACATAACCAAAAGACACAATCTTATAATGAAATGAGTAGCATGAAAATCACATAAAAATTGTTTGGTCATGTCAGTTTTCAACTAATCATAGTTTACCTTAAATCATTCAACAATAATAATATACAAAGTGTAATGATTGAATATCAAACTTGATATCTAATAAAAAAAATTATCTAAATACAAGAGTATGTTTACATAATACCAAATATAGAACATAAAACACTTAAATGAGCAACTCTCACTAAACACAAATTTTCCAAACTTTAAAATATCTATCAAAATAGTGTGTTCATGAAAGATCCGAGATAAAAGATCGTTATAAGATCCACTATTATGGAGTGTGTCACTATATGTTTTATGAAAATTTGTAAATTTGTTCACTTTATACATGTTCTCACTAAGGATTCAACAATAAAAGGGTATAGTTTGAAGAAAAAAAAATATTGGTTGACTACTTAAGTTAATGAAGTTCAAAAATAGTCTATAACAATAAAAAAAATTTATGTCTAAGGGTGTGTTTGGATTTGAAGATAGATTTGAAAGAGTGAATTTGAATAAATTTTAAAAAAAGAGAGAGGCGAAGTTGGAATTATTTTGATTAAGGAAAAAATGATGAGAAATGAAAAAATTTGAGACGAAAGTTTATAAAAATTAGTGGATGTATAATGTTTTTAATAAATTAAAAAATATTTTAATTTGTAAAATTAAATTATTATTATTATATTATAATTCTTTATATTATTTATTTTTTTATTTTATAATTATTGTTATTGTTATTATTATTTTAATATTAATAATTTATATTTTATCATTTTTATTATATTATGTTATTTTACTACAATAACAATATAATGTTTATCTACATTATCATAAGATTATCTCTGTACAAATCTATGCGAAGAAAGTTTTCAATAAATCGCATACAGTGTTTGTGTGTATCGAATTTCTCACTTTTCTTATAAATTGTTGCATCTTATCTTTCTATTTATCGGAATCAAACACGACCTAAATGATAACACAACAAAAATTATAATAAAATAAATATAAATATAAATATCCTTATAAAAATAATATAATTTTGTTATCTGTTAAATACAAAAATATAAAAATAAAAATAAAAGTAAAATTTTACTTTAAAAATAAAAATAAACAATGTAACTGATAAAATAAATTTTAAAAAAATATTGTATAACATCATATTTTGACAATTATTTAACAATATTCATAAAGAATGAAATAATCTTAATGAAAATTAACTCTTATATTAAAAAAAGAAAAGTTGATTAATTATGAGAAATAATTTCAAATGATATAAAAAAAGTGTCGGATAATTATTATCATTGTCTTTCCGGATCATTTTATATGCAATAAGATATTAAAAAAAGATAAGGAGAAGGAAAAGGTGCAGAAATCCAAAAAAGTTAAAAGATCCTTTTTTTTCACTATCTTCCTTTTCTTCAACAATCGTGTGGCTGACGCCATTCTCTTAACCGCTAAGCTTCCCTCTTCTCACACCCTTTCTATATATTTAGAAACAACACAACCATCCTCATCTTATTCTCATTCTCATTCTCCTTCCTTCTTCCTTCTTCCTGTTACAATGGCCGAAGAAGACTTCAACAACCTTCCAGAAGGTTGCATTGCCACTATCCTCTCCTTAACATCTCCGAAGGATGCTTGCAGGCTTTCTCTAGTTTCATCAACTTTCCAATCCGCTGCTGAATCCGACGCTGTCTGGCACAAGTTTCTGCCTTCCGATTTCCACACCCTTCTTTCCCAATCTCCCTCCTCATCTTTTCCTTCCAAGAAGCACCTCTATATCCACCTCTGCCACAACCCCCTCCTCATTGATCATGGCAAAAAGGTATCTTTTTTATCTTTCATTTCACTTTCTGAATTGCACGATCGGTTTCTTACTTTTTTTCTTTCTTGGATCTTTTCCTTTCTCATCTTATAGTCTCAATTTGTTCTGATTTTGTTTTTTGTGTGTGTGTGTGTGATGTTGTATTAATGTGGGGAATCGAATTATGCAGAGCTTTCAACTGGATAAAGTGTACGGAAAGAAATGCTACATGTTATCAGCCAGGACTCTGTTCATTGTATGGGGAGATACTCCCAGGTATTGGGGGTGGACTTCGCTACCAGATGCCAGGTAATCAATTCAACCATTACAGTTTTTAACTTTTGCAATTTCCCATGTAGTTTGCGATGTTCTAATTAAGAATCTATCACAATGTAATCAATGAGATGAAGTTTCAATTCTCCCACCAGAACATCTTAAATTATGGTGTCTGAAGCATGACGCTCTGAATTGTTTTGTCTATTTATATCCTCTATGATTGTAGATAGATATGATTTTGGAATAGACATATATGTGTATAAACTTTCCTACAAACACCTTCAAGACAAGAACATAACAAAGAAACAAGTCTCATTCATATTGGTGCATTATGGAGTGTAGTTTGATGAGATTGGAATTGCAGGTTTTCTGAGGTGGCTGAGCTTGTGAGTGTGTGTTGGTTGGAAATCCGGGGGTGGATAAACACTGGCATGCTGTCCCCTAAGACACTGTATGGGGCATACCTTGTGTTCAAGCCAAGCCCTGCAGGAATCTTCGGGTTCGATTACCAGTCAGTGGAAGTGTCTGTTGGAATTGCCGGAGGTGAAGCTTCCAAGCGAACCGTTTTCTTGGATGCTGAAAGAGGACGGAGGCTAAGGTACCAGATTGTTCCTCGCCGGGCTGGCATATTCAACCGTGCACGTTTTCTTACCAGTGTTGAGACACCCCCTGCACAACACAACAGCAACATCAATAATAACAACAACAGTAGTAACAACAACAACAGTGTTGATCTTCAGTACCCAAAGGAGAGAGGAGATGGGTGGATGGAGGTGGAATTGGGAGATTTCTTCAACGATGGAGAAGATGACAAGGAAGTGGAAATGGGTGTTTGTGAGATCAAGAGTGGTGATTGGAAAGGTGGTCTTTTTCTTCAAGGAATCGAAATAAGGCCTAAAACAGTACCCTCCATTAGTTAAGTCTTGCTTCTCGTACACATGTTCTCTTCGATTGTGTTCAATTTTGAAGCTTCCATTAGTAAACCAAATTGTTGCCATGCTAATGAATTGTTTGAACTCAGACTTGGGGATTTGTTTGTTCCTTTTGTCCTGCTACACTGATTTATGTTTATCTTGTAAAACATTTTATACTTCATTTGTCAATAATATATGAAGATTTTTGTCAGAATTTTATGAATTTCATATGAATAAGAGATGACGATGATGATGATGATAAGCATCAAATTGCAGATGAGATAACAGTGCCAAATAAAAAATTGACAGAAAGATTTATTCCTCCAATAAGCACTCCTTGGTCTGGAAAGGTCTCCAAAAAAATCATGTAGTTTTTATTTCCCTTTTTGGGCCTTCGTTAGAAGTCTAAAGAAACTGTGGGGATTAAGAGCTTATATTTTTTAATTCTTTTTTTTTTTTCA
>Ga0209589_1007363_pt1 | contig 17749 bp, 7 predicted proteins | sample CowpeawhiteBW_FD_187525 | JGI IMG/M metagenome (GOLD analysis project Ga0209589, IMG submission 187525) | Root nodule microbial communities of legume samples collected from California USA - Cow pea white BW (SPAdes) (version 2) | ecosystem: Host-associated > Plants > Roots > Nodule | place: USA...
ACTGGTTCAGAATTTGCACTTATGAAGAAACATACCACTCCATAATCTATCCAGTGAATGGGCAGCTGCTGTGGGAGAGGACTTCCTACAATGATGTCCAACCCCCCCTCAAAAGGAGATTACCTGGGAGGCCAAAGAAAAAGAGGAGATTGGAACAGTGGGAATTAAAGAAAAATGATACTGAGTTAAGGAAAGGTGGCCATCAAAAGAGATGTAGGGTATGCCGTGAAGTGGGACATAACAGAAGTAATTGTCCACAACTCTCTCAGCAACCGCATCCTACAGAGCAACCACCACCACCATCAAGTCAGCAGTCCACACAAGCAACACAGCCTACACAACAACCACCACCATCAAGTCAGCAGACCACACAACCAACACAACCTTCACAGCAGGCACATGAAGTCTCACAACAGACTGGGCAACCAAGCTGCAGGCAGAAATTGCAGATTCGAAGACCACCAACTTGAACAACATTTTCTGTGCTTTAATTAGGCCTACTTAGGAGACAACTTTTGATGTATTTAGGCCTGTTTTGGTAGTAATTTTGTAGTAATTGGTACTATGTTTGTTAACTTTTTTTGTCCAGCACACTTTTGTTGAACATCTGAATTCCATGACTTCAGCACATTTTGATTGCACTTGAATGAATATTGGTCTCCAAGAGTGGAGTTGTGATTGGAATTTGGACTTGTGTGATTGACAGGTTGTGTATGTTCAATATGGACTCAATTATATGTTGGTTTATTTTCCACTTCTATTTGGCAGGTTGTGTTATAAAATAGGGACTCTATTCAACAGTTTAAACTTAAAACAGGGACCAAATTAAACATTTTAAACTTAAAATAGGGACCAAATTGAACATTTTAAACTTAAAATAGGGACCAAATTGCACATTTTAAACTAAAGTATGAACTTAAAATAGGGACTTAAATTGCACATTACTCGACCTTGCTTCATTACCAACAAACACAACATTCATAAGTTACAACCCTGCTTTTTTACATTCATAACTTCAACACCAACAAAACATCATCAACACCAACAAATCATCATCCTCACCTACAGACATTGAATCTTAAACATTATTGGCAGCATGACTACAAAGATTACAACAACAACAATAACTAATCGTAACAAAAATTGATTCGTTTTCTTCATAGCCCTCACAGAAATCTCCAGTTCAGAAATCTTCATCCTTTGCTGGGCTATAATACCATCTCTTTCATCACACCACTTGAAGTAGTTACACCACACATTATCACTGTAAGTAGCACTCTTGAACTTAGAACAACCCCAAAATTGTCTGCCATTATTCTTCAAAGTTCTTGCCACTGCTCTCCACATTTGCAAATGGGGATTAAACCCATACCCTTGGAACCATGAATATGAGACCCACCGTAACTTGGTTGCCCCCAACTGTTACAGCAAGAGGAGAAAGACGAATGGTGACGAGACATACCTCTCAAACGCCAATTTCGAATCACACACCGGATGGAGTGAAACAGCTGGATTGGCCACAGTTTTGCTTCACACCTCTCAAACCCTAATTTCTTCCCCAAATCAATTTCCCTAAATTTTAAACTTCCAACGGCCATATAAGTTTACTGTGCCAACGTCACTGACCAAAAACTGACACGTAGGCCAAACAGTTACACTGTGTCACTGTGCCGTTAAAATTTTAACTCCGTCTGCCAAAAGGACTGAATTGAATGCGATTTTACCAAAACGAGGACTAAATTAAACAAACAACCAAAATAGGAACCAAATTGAATAATTTTGACAAAAATAGGGACCAAATGTGTATTTAAGCCTTACTTTAAAAAACATCGTTTGATTTTATCTTAAATCCATTTCATTTTGTTTCTGTGTTTTTTGAACTCCCATTGTTTGATATTTGCAACCTTTGGATTGATATTATTAGATTATTTGACGCACCCTATAATTTATACATTGCACCCTTATTCATTTACCCTTTGTACCCGTTGTAAATGCTTACCCCCATCGCATTGTTAATTAGAAATTTATGCCGCTGCACCCCTGATTTAGCTATCACACCATGCTTTATGCTTCACTTGGTTTTATGTTTTTTACATATAAATTCATTTTTCTATTTTAAATCAAAAAATTTTAATATTACCGATTATTAATTATCATGTTATGTCTCAAACTTGATAATTATAATTCTCAATTTCTTAAATAAAATTTGATTATCATGTTTAGTCTCAGATTTACATGATAATTAAATATCTCTTTTAAATAAAGTTTGATTATCATGTCTAGTCTCATACTTGCTTGATAATTAAATATTTTTCTTAAATAAATTTTAGTTATCATCTCTAGTCTCGGACTTGTTTGATAATTGAATATTTTTCTTAAATAAATTTTAATTGTTATGTCTAGTCTCGGACTTGCTTGATAATTAAATATTTTTTGTAAATAAATTTTAATTATCATGTCTAGTCTCGGATTTGCTTGATAATTAAATATTTTTCTTAAATAAATTTTAATTATCATGTCTAGTCTCATACTTGCTTGATAATTAAATTTTTTTCTTAAATAAATTTTAATTATCATGTCTAGTCTTGGACTTGCTTGATAATTAAATTTGTTTCTTAAATAAATTTTAATCATCATGTCTAGTCTCAAACTTGTTTGATGGTAAATCTTTATCACATTGAGTGTCGGATTCACTTGATAAACAACACATATACATTAAAATTTAAAATAATAATAATAATAATAATAATGATAAAAAAAGATATTAATCAAATTAAAGTTTTTAATAGTTTGTTTTTAGAAGAGAATTACGTAATCCTGATTTCTCATTCTTATGAGAATACGTAGGAGTAAGGTCAAACACCTTGTCAGGCCCAAATATAAAATTAAATCTTTTTTTCTTCATTCATATTAGTATGTTTTGTTTGATTTTTGGGAAAAACAAATATATTAAAATTACATTAGTTTTGCACGCCTGATTAAAGGAAATTGTCTTAGAACGGACGTGTGGGGTGCTAATACCTTCCACACACGTAACCGACTCCCGGACCTGATCCGAATTTGCAGACCATTTTTTAGGTTTTCCATAGTTTCCTAAAACTATAGTGCCGACTCCCCTTTGTAAAATTTATATGTTAAAATAATGTCTTTTTATGTTTGTTGTCCTGTCCCGATTTTTTCTGAGGTTGTAACACCCGAGTCTTACAAGGATGTTGTTGTTAACGATCCTTTTATTCCTATTATTGTAGTAAATCATGTTCAATAAGCTAAACCTTTTGCTTAGTGGATTGCAAAGGAAACAAAAAGAGCCCAATATGATGTGAGGGCAAGAACTATAATTTCATTTGCCTTAACCCTTGATGGTTTTACATGATATTAGTTTGTATAAGTAAGGATGTCAAAAAAATTCGTACCAGCAAGTATTCACCGATAAAATCTGCAATGTTAGGAAATGAATATTGTAAATGGATACCCGCAAGTAACGAGTACATGTATTTTTTATACTCACATGTTAACAGGGCATGTATATGTATCATAGTATCCGTACCCATGGATACCCTTACCCACTATACTAGAATTTAAGTTAAACAAATATGATTAAAATATTAACACATTGATTTTGAATAAGTTATTTTTTATCAATTGGTTTTAAAAAAAATCTTCATTTGTAAACTATCATTCAATATTATTTAAATGGATTATTTGGACTTTATTTGAAATTGATGAATGTTATATTATTTATTGTATTTTATTTGAATTTATGGTTAAATTTGTTATTTTTTTATTTTTATTTTTTGTAAATACTCGGAAGCACCTGTGAATATTAAAAAAATATGTGAGTATCCGCATAATGGATACTCACACACGGATATGGGACGGGTACGAGACAAATATATCCAACGGGTAGGGTACGAGGGAGCTACTACTCGTACCCTACCCGCCCCATTAACATCCCTATGTACAAGTGCTTCATTGATGTAGGAAATTGATGAGTCCCCAAATGCTCATGTTTTATGAGTTTAAAATCACTCCTTTAAAGGCTAGTTAGTCTCATTTTTAGTATTTTAGAGCATTTCTAGTATAGATTGCATAAATAAGTCTTGAGTTGCATTTTGTTTTAATTACTAGTTTTTAGGATTTTTTCAATGATAATCTAGAATAAGAGTAGAGTTGTCAGTTTTTTTAGTCCTAATTGATCTAATATAGACTTGTATTGATAGAATTAGTAGATCCTTTAATTTTCTTGTCTTAACATTAGTTTTACTACATTAGCATCTTTAATCTAATTTTAGTTAGTCATAACATAGGTTATAATAGTTAAAAGAGTTATTAGATTCTTGTAATTGTTAATTTTTGTGCAAAGTTATTTTTCAACTTAAAGTTATTGTTTTTCTATGCATGCTAACTTTAGAATTTAGAGATCGATACTGGTCTTCTTTTACTAACACAAAGTGTGGCAAATTCATTGTTTACATGTTTAAAAGAAGTAGAATAAAAGTTAAAACATAAAGGTTTGGTGTTATCTTGCATCGGGGATAAACAAGTGAGCTGCTGAGATGTTAGAAGCTGAACCATATTGTTTTCAAAAGGAGTTTTGCCACACTGTAATATGAAGCTTATGCTAGAAGCAAACCAAGAACAACCTACACTCAAATGGTGAATAATGTGAGATGGCATGGATGCCAAGTGATGTGCTAAGGTCTGGACCGTGAGCTCGTACTTACTGTTGCAGGTCAAGAACTCTAGTGGACACTTTTAGAGAATGCAGTAACCTCCTATAGCAAGTCAAGAGGAAGGACAATCCACCTACAAAACCTGTTACCTATTGGACCAAGAGAGAAAATTGAACTGGACAAATATGCTTGGAAGTTACCTATTGTAGAGAGTTGCTTTCACATATGATAGTAAGTCAACAAGGAGGCAATTAGCTATGTAAAGGTAGTTAGCTATAAGTAGTGCTATTTGAATCAAAGGAGGCAAATCTAGAAGTTTAGAGAAAGAATAAACTTGTGGAAGTAGCAAGATCCAAGGAAGCTCTCGGGAGGCTAGGAGAAAACACATTTCATAGCATTTGATTATGTTTCCACTAGTGTTTAGGATTTGACCTTGAAGTCCACAAAAGAGCTTTAGTCATGAACTCAGAGTGTTGTTTGTGATACCCTTCATCTAAATTATTTTTTTGTTAATTTTCACTATTTAAACTTGTTCCTTTCACTATTGAACTTGATTTTAATTCGCTCTTCTATTTCAACTTAACAATTGCCATTAAATTGACACTAAAAGGAACTTGGCTTTTGTAACATGCTAGATCATAGTATATGCATAGTCAATATTATGATTTGGTGAGCACTTAGTGGTCAGTTATTCATTCAAGATGTACAAAGTGACTTTTGAATAGCAAAAGTAGAATCAAATTCACAATTAAGTGGAAGATGAAGTCTGGTTGAAAATTGATATCGTTCTTGCACGTTTCATTCACATTTGATGAATTTCGTGAGTGTTTGTGTGTTGTTAATGTGAGGTTATGTTCCTTCCATGCTTGTTGTGTTTCTTTAATCCTCCAGAATTCAATTTGCATCACAAATGATGAGGAATTTAGTGAGAATTTGCTTTTATTGTTTATTCTATTAATTAGGGCTCATAATTAGGGATATTCATTTTTGTGGTTATAAAGTGAATTGATAGTTTTAGATTGCAGATGCATCAATTTGTGACTGTTTTGCATCATTCTTTTCACTTTATTACACATCTGCACATCAAAATCGCGTCGCACCTCTGCTTATAAGCCATGCAACAACATATTTTTCCAAATTTTTGCATTCAGTTTCGGTTTGTAGTTTGGATACATGTTTAATTGATTTTTAGTAAAAACAAAAAACAAAATAAGGAATCCAAAAGGTATCTAATGTGCATTTGAATTTTATGATACATAACTGTGACAAATTCAAAACAAGAAAAATGTATCTAACTTACTCTGATAAAAAAAATGTAAAACTAATGCAGAAAAATGAATAAGAACTAAACTTTAGTCATTATCACTATCACGAGAATCATTTAATGTGCGTATTCGTCTCAAACCCTCACTCTCTAAACTTTGTTGATATAATATAATATAGAAGAGAAAAAAATTGATAACCCTAAGCACATATCACCTATGGAATTTATAGAGCTCTTTACCAATCACAGAATAATTGCCATGAAAAATTGTTGTCAGTTATAATATCAAACTTTATGTATAAAATTGATTGCCAAATGGACCACATCTATAGCAATAATTGACCATGTGATTATCTCATGTTATCCCACATATCACATATTTGGAAAATTTTCAACTTTGCACATGTCATAAAATTCATTCTATTTTTATATGCAAATATAATGAATTTAGGATACTAATTACTCTTTATAATAATTAAATTAAGAATGCTTTAATACTAATGTTGCTCTTGTTATGAAAATTATGTTCTCTCCATCCATCCTCATACATATTCAAAATATATTTAAAATTAGATATTACTCATATTCATCCTTAATTAATATGGAGATTTTCATTGAAACCGAAACAAGTTCAACTTGTATTCTAGAAGACATGTTCATTTGTTATCAATAATCATATGGATGAGCATCAAGTTTTCCATTCTAAAAATAAATCACTAAGAAGCTCTTATAATTGGTTTCCCTTACTAGCCTTTTATATTTTACAAACTCATTTTTTAATTACTAACTTTAAATTTAAATATTTCATATTCAATTTATGAAAGTATATAGCCACCTCATGCTTTGTTGTGTTTAAGTAAGGTTGAACCTATATTGTTTTATGAATCACACACAACTAGAGATAGGCATAATAAATTGAATTGGACTCAAGTATAGAAAAGTTTATTCAACTATAAATGTGTCGGCTAAATCGTAAAATTGTATGGGTAAATAGAATTGAACTACTTTTATATATTTAAAATACTTTTAAATGTTTAAAATCAAATTATTTGATAAACTAAACATACCTGCTTAAATGAGTTTACATGCACCCATATTAGATAAATTTACATCTTTGTACAAATCAATCAACTATATAAAATATGTCATAAAATTTATTCTATTTTTATGTGCAAATATTATGAATTAGGTCCTATTTACTTTTTATGATAATTGGATAAAGAAAGGTTTAATAATAATTGTTAAATCAGATCTGTCTAATATAACCCAACCAAGAGGAGGGGTGAATTGGTTATTCAATCTTTTACTGATTTTAAATGAATTTTGAAAGTTTCTTTAATCTTTATAACTCTAAATAACCAGTTTTCTAATTCTGTATTAATGGACTGATTAAAGCAATTAGGAAAGGCATAAGAGATGAGAGAAGCAAAGAACACAACAATTTTTATACTGGTTTGATTCAAGATGAATCTACGTCCAGTCTTCTCCTAAGCAACCCACTTAGGAGGATTCCACTAAAATAATATAGATACAAGAATTACAAGAGCATCTATATAATTCAAGACCCTAAAGACTAAGGAGCTTGATCTACAAATCAAGAACTCCCCCTTGATTCAATGCATCCACACAATTGCACCTAGACCTTCACTTCACACAGTGAATCAACTGTAAACAGAAATACAATTAGAAAGAAGAAAGGAACGAATACACCTAATGGATGTGCAGATTTATGACTTGATCCTAGATCCAAGCTTGACCCACCAAGGTTGAATCCACCATCAAACTTCTTGAATGTCCAATTGAATGATCTCCTAAGAAAGCACAAGAACTCTGTGAATCTTGATCCCATAAAAAAAATCTCTCAGTTCGTTTTTTCAGTAATTAAGTTATTTCTCTCTCTTTTTAAAACTCATTTCAAAACTGTTTTTATACCAGAGTTTTGCTGTTGTGATTAATGGATTAGGAATTTACCTAATAGATTATCATGGGTGTATTTTCACTGCATCAGTGTAGTTCCCTCATATAATCCATTAGTTAAGTATCTAATCCATTTACGAGTTTTGCATTTGACACATTCAGGAGTTTGACAGCTGATTTAGTTCAGTTCAAGCTTGTTTTACAAGTAATTCTAGATATACAACACCTAATGTAAAAGATTAAATTCAGGACTAAGCCTAAACTAGTGATGCACATGTTTGTATAACTTTGGACATCATCAAAATTATCTTCGTTGGAGTTGAGCAAGCTCTCCCTTTCAACAATGTTGCTCTTGCTTTTCTAAAAAACTAAAATATTTAAATACATCGCATCAATAAATTCGTTCGCTTCAATAAATTTGTTTTGTTTAAGATGTAAAACTAACTTGCGTTGTTTCTTTTTAAACTCATTAATTGGATTTGCATTTTTTATGTGTTATAGGCCATTCTTCTCTTAGCCACTTAGTCAAAATAGTTCCTTGCTGATTTTAGATCAATAAGTCTTAACCGAAAAATCATGAAAAATACCTTGTTTAAGAGTTGTGAGACACTTTAGATAGTGTTATAGGAGAGTGTAAAGCTCATGAGAAAAGTGTGGGGTGTTTGTGCTAAGTGAGAGAAAAGTTAAGATTTATGTTCTGAACTAGTTACAAAGCAAAGAAAAGTTCAAATATGGAAAGAAAATTGTATAAGGAGGGTCTGATCTGAATTAAAAAAAATAAAAGAGGAAGAAAAGTCAAAAGAGAATGTGAGGAAAGGAAAGGAAATTATCATAGCCTATGGATGTTTTACAATCATTTCAAGCAAACATTTTTTTTACAAATACAAACAAAATTAAAGAGTAAGGAGCAGAAGAATACACACAAGGATTTATACTGGTTCATTGATAATTGAATATATCATTGTTTTTATTTTGTTTATTTTTATCTTTTATTGATATTTTTATTATTATTTTTAGGTAATTAAGGTTTTTATTTAATAAATTGGAAAATAGAAATATTTGGTTATAAGAGAGAAAGATGATTTAAATGTGTGTCTTGTTATTCATTCGAGATAGTTATATATACACAAAAGTATGATCTAAATGTGGTATGTAATTATGCACAACATAATTAGAGGAGATTTAATAACCTAATTACAACAGTTTGATTAGCTTGATTATATGAGGTTAATTGCTAATTGGCTTAATTTCAAAAGAATAATTTGGATTCTACCACACCCCTATAGTCTAAGAGGAAGGTTCACAAACGCGTAGACTGGTCTAGAAATCATCAAAAAGAACTTAAGGCAAGCCTTTGGTGAAGATGTAAGTAATCTAGTGACGGGAAGGGGCATGAAGAACTCGTGTTTGATGTAACACCTATAAGTATTGAAATGGGTAATTAGCCAAGAAGTGGGGGGAGAGGGGTCAAATTGGATATATAAAAACTTTGATTACTTTTAAAAACTTAAAACCCTTTTGAATTGAATTAGATCAACCACAAATTCATAATGTAATTGCTACTGGACAATACACTTTTAATTGGCTAAAAATAGGGATAACAGGCTGATTTCATTAAATAGTTAACAATGCAATGTAATTCAACATATCAAAATATCATAATAGTTGATTAAAATACTAGGAAATTCTACATAATTACGAAAGAAACAATATATAAAACTTGTCAAGATTGATTATAGTAAGTGATTCACACAAATATACAACTTAATATTGTGTCAGATCACTCAAGAACAAGTAAAGATGATTAAAACCAAATTTCTTGAATCATTAAAAACCAAAGCAAGAAGAGAAGGAATCAAACACAAGTTCACAAATTTTTATACTGGTTCACTCATAATAGAGTTACATCTAGTTTGTCAAGGCAACCTAAGCCTATCTTGCACTATATTAAAATATTTACACAATCCATAAGATTACACTTTTAAAATATGCAAAAACACAAACCAAGACTTTTGAATCCCACAAGAGTCTCAACAAGCACAATAAGATCACACTTACAGACCTGTAAAACCACCAAGTAACATCTAGAAACTTGAGAAAGATCAAACTGAATGAAGGTTCTCCCTAGCCAACCAAACCTCTTTCTCCATGTTCCTAAACCAAGCAAAATTGCTCCAAGAAGATCAAATATCCTTCACCAATAACTGCACTTCTATGTGATTCGGAGATAGAGTGTTTTTCCTGGAATATTGAATGATTTCATTATAAAAAATGGCAATCTATTAACAAATTAAACAGGTTGATTTTTTATTCAATCGGTTGATTTCACTTAACTTAAGTGAAATCAGTCAATTAAAAAATAAATCAAATGATTGAATACTTAACAAATAAAACTATTGTAGCAAACCATTTAACCTGTTAAAAACCAATTCAACATGTTAAAAGACACCAACCAAACTCTAAACATCTATACAATGGGAAATGGTTTACACTATGAGCATCAATCTTAAAGCTTGGTGTTCTTCATGTGAAACCCAAATTTAGCACACACCAAGCTTGATCAACATGTGAATCATCAAGTCTTCACACCTTCATCAATTTAATCATGGCTTCAACACATTCCAATGCAATGACTTCATATATCTTCATCAAATCTCCAAGTACCAAATCATTACACCATTTGTGCTAACAGTAATGACAATTTGGACTAAACGTGACTTCAGACAAAACATGAAGATCATAAAATAAAAAAACACCAAAAACTACACCATTTATTCGATTAATACTACTAGAATCCTACTATGCACATGGAAGGTTCAAGAAGAACAACAAATTTGAACCCAAATTTAAAGACATAATGAAACACATATATCACTCAACACAAACACATATAGACATGTACGAAGAGCATGAAACAACATGAATTTGAATCAAGAACACTTATCTCTTGAAATCTTGTTTTAAATTTCCTTGCTCTATGTTGATTTTTTTTCCGCTTTGATTATAGCATGTTGATTACGTTTTTGTTTTCTGCTGTCGATTGGTGTTGATGGTGAAATAAATTTATTTTTGAATTGAGTCTTGGGAGGTTGATATGTAAGGGTGAAAATGGATAAAAGTTTTGGGTTATGAGTTGTGAGATTAGAGATGAAGAAAATGATAAGAGGTTGAGGAGAGACTATGTTGTTTTCACCAAAATGTAATATGTCTATAAGCCATGTATATCAATGAAAGATGAATTTAGTTAACCTGTTTCTTATTCATATTTTACAAGTCATTATGGGATTTGAAACCCCAAGCTAAAAAATATTGACTAACATTGTGTGGGTTTAAAGTAATCGGGGTTTAAAACCTCCCATTAAGTAACAAGGCTTATAAAACCGCAGGTAATGTTCACTTTTTCAACGATTAGCAAAAATTGTCAGTAATCCATAACAACATTGCTTTTACATGGGAAAAGTAAATCCTGAGTAACATATTTAGGAGGGGTTAAAACACCAGAAATAACAAATTTAACCTCAACTAAAACCATTTTTTTTTTGTAGTGTTATACACTAATAATGACTATATTGAATGAAATCATACAAGAACAAAACATTAAACTAATAATAATTCATATTTAGATGTAAATCTTTTATCTTTTCAACTTTAATATATGTTAGATAGGGTAAAAAAAACTATTTATAACAATAATAATAACTATTATATTATAGTAAATGAAACAAATTTGTACAATTGTGATGATACAATTACACATGAGAATAAATTATAAAATAAAAATAATTATAAAAAATTAGCAAAATAATATTTTACTTGATAAAAATAAAAAAAATATAAAAAAAAAAGTAAAAGTGATCAAACGTGTGCCCGAGAAATGATATGATACTCCTTTGAATACAATCACACAAAGAAAAAAATGTATAATTAAGTGTATGATAAAATGAAAAGTAACTTAGAAATTCAAGAATCCAGATATAAACTAAATAAAATAAAAATTAAAGATCAAAGAAAAAAAAAGATATAATTTTAAATAAAGAGTTTACACAAACGAACAGTTGAAATTGAAAGTCAAGTAGAAAAAGATAAACAATATATATCAATATTAAGATAAAGCAAAAATAATCATATATGAGATCTAAATTATATTTTAATTATTGAAATTGATAATGCAATTGATAATGCATCATTTACACATAATCGCACAAAGAAGAAAAATGTTTCATTAAACTTAAAATAAAAGAGAAAGTAAACAAAAGTGGATTTTATGAATATATATATATATATATATATATATATATATATATATATATATATATATATATATATATATATATATATATAAAATATGTATGATTTATAATTTCTTTGATCCAAGCTGATAAATAATATAGAAAATTTAAAAATATAATTAATTTATATCGGTGTTTAAGGAAAAATATATTAAATTTAAAATTAAGGTACACTTGAAAAAAATTAAAAGAAATAAAAGAATGAAATTTCAATTCAATAAGTCATTTTAGCATCATAACAATGTGCAGTAAACATGACCTCAGTCTTATATGTTTAACAAATTTTGTACACAAATATGCATAATATAGTAGAAAATTCAAAACATAAATATCAAAATTAGCTTGTTTTATTAAAATGGTGTAATTTTTTTAATAAATTATCAAAATGGACAAAATAAAAAAATTACCAATTTGTTATAAATGGTTCACAACATACACAATTTCTTATTTTATTTTGCTCAATTCGTTATATAAAGAGCGGATTTCAAAATTTTAATTTTTCAAATAAATTTTGTATACACGTGTATCTAAAGTCGTCACCATAACATACACTCTCCATTTATTTTTTCTTTTCAAATTAAAAATTTCAACTGACAAAACACAAAATAGTGCACATTAATAACGTTTTTAATATATACTCTCCACTTACTTTTAATAAATTTATTCAAGATAATTATTTCAAATATTTTGTTAATATAAAACTAATAACAGTGTTTTTTTTTTTTCTATAACTTGCGTCACTAGAAATAAAATGTCCACAAAAGTCAAATATGACAACCTTAATTTATGCATAAAAAAAATTAGACAAAAATATTTTATTAAAATTATTTATTAAAATTTTTTTAAAATAATTCAACATATTATTTATTATTTTAGTAAATAATTATATAGTTTATTTTAAAATTAATATAAAATTGACGTGTTGTATAATTTAACTATATTAATAACGTTTCAACTGTTATATCTCTACCTACCATATATTCTACCTTTTAATAAATTTTATTTAGAAGAAGTTATTTCAAATATTTTGTTAATATAAAACTGATAATAATTTTTTTTCTTATAACTTACATTACTAGAAAAAAAATATTTTAATTATGACAACACTTACTTTATGTAAGATAAATAGTTATATAATTTATTTTAATTTTAACTGCAAATGTAATTAATTAATAAATAATTATTAAAAGTTAAACCGTTGAATATTTAAGATAAATATAACGTAAATGGTAAAGAATAACGTTATATTTATCTTAACTATTCAACATTTAACTTTTAATAATTATTAATTAACTACATTTGCAGTTAAAATTAAAATAAATTATATAATTATTTGAAATTAAAAAAAAAGAAAAATACTGCTATCAGTTTTATATTATCAAAATATTTAAAATAATTATTTTAAATAACATTTATTAAAAAGTAGGTGGAGGGTATATGTAGTAAAAACGTTATTAATGTGATTAATGTGCAATGCTTTGCTTTTCTGTTGGTTGGTCGTTGACAACTTTTAATTTGAAAAAGAAAATTTGAAAAGTGTATGCTATGTTGACAACTTTAGACACACGTGTACAAAATTGATTAAAAAAATTAAAATTTTAATATAGCCTTTTTATGCAGCGAGTTGAGCAAAATAAAATAGAAAACTCCTTATGCCGTGGACAACTTACACCAAACTAATAATTTTATTTAAATTCGCCCATTTTTGTAATTTACGAAAAAAAAAATTACACCATTTTAATAATTTTATTTAAATTAACTCTTTTGTTACGTTTTCTTTTAGTCATTGTTTCTACCAAGACCAAGAATGTAACGTTTTCAGGATTGGTATAACTCTTCTTTTTGTGAAATTAAGTAAGGAAAATAAACTTTTCTTACATATAAATATATTGTATATGAGTGAAATAATATGTAAGATGGTATTATTCAAACCTTGCACTCATTTAAATTGTTTGGTTGAGAAAAAAAAATCAAATCAATAAAATAATTTCTATTTTAATTTGTCCTCCTTTTTAGATCGGTTTTTAGTTATTTTTTTAGATTAGTTCAATTCTAAACACCGCAAATCAAATATTCGTTAATGTGCCTAAGCTTTTTTTTAGTAGTTTATAATGATGCAAGTCAAATATCCATGCGTTATATGAGTTTACACTCTAATTAAATGATGAATTAATAACTTGAAATAAAATTAAATAACATTTGAAAAAAAATGATCTTGATAATGTTTTTTAATAAATATTAAAAATAACTAATTAATTATTGTTAAGAAATACTTAATATTTTTTAATTTAAATAATGAAAAGTCAAACTATGTGAGTTTTCTATTAATTGATCAAAATATAATAATTGTGATAAATGAATATAAAAGTGATTATGAGTGGTTTTGTTTTTGTTGAATTGAGTCCATTTGGTTTGTTGTTATTCTGAACCAACTCTAATGGCGAATGATGAGATGCTTGTATTGAAGGGTGATATGAGTCTAACGTTGAGACAAATGAACAAGACCTTTTATTCTAATAAGGAAATTTTCCTTCGTGAACTGATCAATAATGCTTCAGATGTAAGTAATCCTTTAATTTGATTTTTATTTGTACATTTATTTTATATTAGCGTTATCGATTATTGTATGTATACACAGGCTTTAGATAAAATTCAATTTGAGAGCCATACAAACAGGAACATTTTAGATGATGGGTTGATAAGATTGGTTCCCCACAAAGCTAACAAAACACTTTCTATTATCGACATTGGTATTGGCATGACCAGAGCAGGTAGGAAGGTGTCATTGTTTCATATTCATTTGCACTTTTATTGCACGCTCATTATTTGTAATATTTTGTATGTGTTTATTTTAGATTTGGCATATAATTTGGGACTTGGTTTCTACTCTGCATATTTGGTTGCTGATAAGGTTATTGTCACCTCTAAGCACAATGACCATGATCAATATATCTGGGAATCTCAACCAAGTGCCTCCTTCATTGTTACCAAGGACATCAATGCCCAACAACCCTCAAGGGGAACTAATATCACCCTCTTCCTCAAGGACAATCAGGTTCACAAATTAACTCAATCACATTTTTTTATTATTTCTTTTTGTTTACTAATTTTATTTAACAGTTGGAGTACTTGGAAGAGATCACTATCAAGGATCTCATTATTAAAAATTGTCAGCACATCTCCTACCGCATTTACCTAGGGAATGAGAAGACCAAAGATGATTGGCAACTTATTAACATTTGGTTACATAACCAAGAGAGAGACAATAAATTTGTAGCTCAAAGGCCTGTGAATCACATAACAGATGATCTTGTATTCTCTATTCTTTCTAAACTACCTTTGAAATCTCTCAAGAGATTTGGATGTGTACGAAGGTCATGGACCCTCTTATTTGAAAATTCTCATGTCATGAACCTTATTCGTAATAACTTCATACATAATCATCAATCATACTATGATGATACACATCTCTTTTTGAATCTCACTCCACTTTACCAGAACCATTACAAATCGTCCTTATTTTCAATTTCTGGTGAGAGGTTTCAAAATATGGAAAAATTATGCTGGCCAAGTCAAATTCAAGAAGATTACCATGAGCTATTGTGTATTTTAGGTTCTTCTAGTATTAATGGAATTCTTTGCCTATACATACAAAATGGACAACAACCTGCGTATTTATGGAACCCAGCTACTAGTGAATTCAAGGTCATTCCTCCTAGTCCATTTGAGAATGCACCACATTGTATCCATATTGACATTTCGTATCATGGATTTGGCTATGATTATGTTAGAGATGACTACAAGGTGATTAGGCAAGTATTATATTTTGTTGATACAGATGATGATGTGGAAGAACGTGATGCTTTCCCCCTAACATGTGTGTGGGAGATGTATAGCCTAAGAAGTAACTCTTGGACAAACCTTAAACTGGATAGTTGTATACCTTCAAGTTATGGTGTTAATAATAAATTTTACTTAGAGGGAATGTGTCATTGGTGGGGTTATGGAGATGGTTTTATTCAATATTTAGTATCATTTGACTTGATCAATAAGGTATGGATTATGACCCCACCACCTTCAGACATACCCATGGAAGTATATGATCATTTTGATATGCATTTTGTGAGGAGACATTTATTTCTCTTAAATGAGTCAATTGCTTTGATGTCAAATTATGCAGAAACAACTACCTTTTATATATCAATTTTGGTTGAAGTTGGTAAGAAGGAAACATGGACTAAACTCTTTATTTTTGGACCCATACAATACATTGCATTCCCTATTGGAACAAGAAATATGGGCAATATACTCTTCCAAACACATGATGATGATCTAGCCTGGTTTGATTTAAGTACCCACACAATTCAGAAGCTTGGTGTCAACGTACATGGTGGTTATTCCCAATTAGCAGTTTATAAGAAAAGTCTTATTACAATTGAAAGAATAAATTGTTAAATTTTTTTATTTATTTCCATTTGAGTAGTTAATGATTGGTTATCATAATTTTCTCTTGTACAATAAAGCATATGATAAATTGTGAAAATTTTTAGAAACTTTTTGTTTTGATATGATGTGAAACGATTTTAAAATGAGAGAATTGAATGATTTCAAATTATCTATTTTAATTGAGTTCAGTTAAATTTAAATATGTTAATTTCACTTATCATAAAATTAGTCTATTAATCACTATATTAATATATTAAAATAAAAGACTAAAAGATGTTGATAGAGATGTAAAGATTTTAATCTACCAAAACTCATTTTAACATATTAAAAGAGAAACCCTATAAATACTCATGGTTCTAAGTGATTATAATAAATTAAAGTGATTATATAACCGATTAAAATGCCTTTTACGATCATTTAAACTTGAATAGTAACATCTCAATATTAAACATCTTTTAATCAATTAAAAATATCTTATCACCCAGATAAGCTTAAATGCATTCCAAAAAAAAGCTTTCAAACTACAATTTAAAAAACAAATCATGCAAGAGAAACTTACAATGTATAGTAATCAATATAGGACAACCTAAAGACACATCTAAATCTTTATGATCATATTCAATCTTTAAATTCTTCAAGTGATGTTTGATTCACTGAATGCAAAACTAAAACACAATTTAATTTGTGCATTATCGAAATTTCAAAAATACATGTTATGTCCTCTGCTAAGACAAGGTCATCATCGACGTTTCCACGTTCACTAGTGCATAAAAAACATTTTATGATAGGTAAAAGGGACTTACTACGACAAGTATTATGGCGTCATAGTTGCAAGAGTCATAGAAAGTACACTATTTCTATGACGCCATGAAAACTTTATAACATTATAAAATATCGCAAAACCTCTATTATAAACTCAATTATAAAATCCATGTTCAATATTAAAGTTTAGTAATATATAAAATATTACAATTTATTTAAAAACATAAAACAAAAATTCTTTTCTCCCAGACTAGCCCCGCTCCGGCTTTATGCCTCACTAGATTCACCTGCAACATAATTTGCTCTCGTGTACCACATACACGATCATCACCAAACACAAGTAGATAGGGTGAGCTAACAATTAAATGATCATATATATATATATATATATATATATA
>Ga0209589_1007367_pt1 | contig 17744 bp, 7 predicted proteins | sample CowpeawhiteBW_FD_187525 | JGI IMG/M metagenome (GOLD analysis project Ga0209589, IMG submission 187525) | Root nodule microbial communities of legume samples collected from California USA - Cow pea white BW (SPAdes) (version 2) | ecosystem: Host-associated > Plants > Roots > Nodule | place: USA...
TTTCTCTTTTTTTTTTTTTTCTATTTCTGTCTCTCCTCTTAATTTCATTATTGTCTTTCCTTATAACCCTATATACTCATTCTTGTTTCATCCATACTTTCCTTATCTCCGTCATTCACAAGATTCAAATTATCCTTAATTAATTTTCACTCAACGCCATCTCCATTGCCGTTCTTAAATTAAAAATTAAATCATTTCCTTTATTAGCAACATAATATGTGTTAGAATCAAATAATGGTGTATGTTATTACACTGAAATTTATTATACGTTTTTTTGTGCTGTTAAAAAACCCTATATACTCATTCTTTTTCCATCCTCATTTTCCTTATATTCCTCATGCACAACATTCAAATTATCTTCGATTAGTAATTATATATAATTAGTTTCCCCTCGACAGCATCTGCATTTCTCTCTTTTAAACCATAACATAAAATCATTTCCTTTATTAGCAAGATAAATATGGTAGGAAACAACAAATTGTATATGTTGTACTAATTACAGTGAAAGTTATTATACGGTTTTTCCTGTTATTTAAAACAAATATATGTCTATTTTTATTATGTTACAGTAACGGTAAAGACCAGGACCTTTTTAATTAATTCCAAAGATTCTAATCTCTCTATCTTTAAAATTGAAACATAAAGTAAAATATATTGCTAATATTTTGGAACATAATAGTAATAATAAATACGCTTCTATCAAATCGATTTAGTATTCATATAATATTCTAGCAATGATTGTTTTGTTGTTGTCAAAAGTCGGCCGTGAGTTGAAAGAAAAAATCATACAGAGAGGGTATAGGTGAGAGAGTCAATGATGAAAATAAGTAGTTTATATAAATGTTTTAATTTTACTAACACTGAATATGTTTGGTTTAAAGCCAGTTCAAAATCTCATAACAAAAAATAATGACTACAATATAATGGGAGAATAAATAACCTTTGCATGTGTTCATGTGTATAGAGAAGAAAATGTTTAAAGTTTGAAACATTGGTTATAAAAAAAATTATATATATTTTTTAGGTATAGTAATCGATTAGGTATGATATAGTTGATTATTAAAGATAATAAGTGGTGGGTATTGAAAAGGAGTAATTGGATTGGTTGCGAAGAACATAGGCGCACGTATGAGAGATGAGTCGTGGAGGGAGGTGTGGAGAATGAGGTTAATTATGATGTTTTGTTTGTTTAGTTTTTGGTTGATAGATGATGTTTGATGGTAAGGGTGGTTGTTTTTGAAATTGGAAACAAGCATTAGACAGTGGAGAGAGAAGGTGATGGAGGGAGGGACCCATTTCTTAGGTCACATGCAACGCAAGCGTTGCGATAAATAGAGAGAGAGAGAGGGAATGTGGGTTTTGGAAGAGACAAAGGAAAGGGGCGTGATTTGACGTGAGAAGGTGTGGCGGGAAGAGAGGAATGTTGGCGGCAAAGGAGGGAGAAGGAGAGGATCCGCGTAGATATTGTGGACCTAAAGAGTGCATATGGGCCACGCACGCAGGGTGTTTGAAAATTTGAAAGGATTTGAAAATGGGAAGCACAGTGTCTTTTGGCAGTGGGTAAAGGGCAGAGTGGGAGGAAGCGTGAGAACTCCTTCCATTCTTCACAACTCCTGGGACCCGCTATCGTTCTTTCCAGACTCCCGCTTTTTTTTTTTTCTTTGTTGGTTCTCACAACATCCCCTCCTAGCGCTACTTTTGACCGTTAGGACTCCTTTTTTGTGGCGCCAAATTCGAAAACGGGACTCCCAATATTAGTTTTAGTTTTCTTTTGTTTTGTTTTCTCTACGCTATCCAAGACAAACATGTACACCTGGATTACAAGTTTAATATATGTTATATATTTTGGTGTACTGAAATTTTAACTTTTAATATGATATTTTATGTTTTTCAAAGTATTTGTTGCCGTCATTTTTAATTGAAATATTCAAATATAAGAAGGTTATGAACATAATTTCTTGTCTTCGTATATATTATGTGTTAATTTATAATATTTTTAAACATTAATTTTAATTTTTTTATTGAAACCACAAACACCAAAATATATTGGAAGAAGTTTATGGGAAATAAATTTCATCCTTTCTCTATAGAAGCCAGTCCCATACTGGTTAAAAGATTTGAAAAAGAAAGAATATACAGAGAAATTTATGAAGAAACAGGAAGCCACGGACAAGGAACTCCTGGATCTTCTTTCCCTTCTGATAATGAAGACTCGGACCAAATACTTGAGGAAGATCCCGAAGACATGATCTCTACGGTAATAGACTGAAGGGTAAAAACACACAACGTTCAAATACAGACACGTCACCAGGTGACCCAGACTCTAGGTAACCGGTCACTTGAAAACTGGTTCAACAAGTTACAGGTTTCAAACTTTTTCTATAAAAGAGTCTATAAGTCCCTTATGCTGAGCAAGAACTCGGAACCTCTCTCTCTCTAAATCCTTCCCTCTCTCTACCTCTGCCTTCTCTCTACTTGTGTCCCTCTTGTATCTCCTCATCTTTCCTCCCTTGTATACTTCCAATCATAAATAAACGAGGAATTTCAGAACTCTCTCCCCTCCCCCTGGATTCTAAGTAAGTTTATCTTTTTATGGAGTAGTTTCTTTCTGGGCATCTACGGATGCCTTGAATAATATTTATTAAAAGATGCGGTAATCATTTAAAGGCTTAAAAATATTTTATGTACAGAATTTTATCTTTCTGCCTTTATTTTTGTTAGTTTAAGATGTAAATTTATGAGAGAATATCTAACCGGCTCTATCAGATTTATATTCTCATAAGCTTACATATACCCTTTTTATCCTAACCTCTCTCATAAGCTTACATATCCCCTTTTTATCTTAACCTTTTTCTCTCTATCCAGATTTATATTCTCATAAGCTTACATATCCCCTTTTTATCCTAACCTTTTTCTCTCTATCCTGGTATGAAAATTACATTATGAAGGTAATAAGAAAAGATTCATCGAATATACTAAAATTTTCATCTATAATTTTGAGTACAGGTATTTGACATGCTAGTAAATAGAATCTATGATTCCAACGAAAATGTTGTTATTTATGAATGTTGAAGATGATTTATCTCTTCTATTTTTTTCTAGTATTAGGATTGAATATGTTTTTAATTATTAAATTTTTATTCGAAATTTGAATTTATCACCAGTACAGAAAGGGCTTTCTGCCCCGGTTATTTTTCACATATTGCCTCGGGTCTGGAACCGAGGCATATTGGGGCGAGGCCAAAAGGTACATCTTTTGGCCTCGGTTATACCCGAAGCCATAGACCCAGTTTTTTTGCCTCGGTCTTGGTAAGAACCGAGGCATATTCCTTTACTCATCAGTTCCACATGCTGGTCCATAATCAAATCTGTGACCAAGTTTTCAAAGCAAACAATGGGAATCTACGGTAAGTAATGGCAGATTGAAACAGAAAATTTAAGTAGGCTTGGAACCATTTCAACTTCATTATGCAGCAAACATACATAGGAATTCACCTGCAATTCAAATTTGCAATTCAAATTCCAATCAGACAAATTAGGGGAAAACAAATGGTGTGAAAAGAGAAAATGGTAAGAAAGAGATGAAGACAGGGAATCCAAGTTCTCCACAGGGAATCGTTAAAAGGGGTAACTTTAACACCCCCAACAGTGACCCTATACACAACCTCAAGAGACTGTTTGTTTAAACCTTCAAAGTTCTGTACTTTTGATGGGCTCAGATACTGTGCCGTTTCAGGGACAAGGTCCTTGGGAGCAGAAATCACCTCAATGGCGTTCACAACCCCTTCGCCGGCGATCTTGTCGACCACCGCTCCCCCTTCCCCCGCGCCGTTTCACTCCGAAACAACAACCCCCTACCCGACTTACCTTCAATCTACCACACCGCTAGGGTTTTCACAAGCCCCGCCAGGTACTCCTTCCCCGTCACCGACAAAGGCACCCACATCGTGCGCCTCCACTTCCACCCCTTCAGCTGAAACCAAAAACAGCCACAAACACACCCTTCCGTTTGAGGATGTCGAGATTCCTGCATTCCTGGCGCTCTTCTAGGACCCACTGGGAGAGGTGGACGAAGGTGTGGCGGAAACAGTGAAACGGCGGAAACGGAAGGGTTTGCGTTGTGGAGAAAACGGCGGCGTATTTGCAGAGAGAAATGGAGGATAGTGAAGTGGATTGGGTTTGCGTTGTGGAGAAAAAGTGAATGTTTGCATAGAGAAATGGAGGATAGCAGTGCGCGCGAGGAAGAAATGGGGTTCAGTTTTGAGCCCTAATTAAATTATATGGCCTCGGTTCAATTTAGAACCGAGGCATATAACCCCTTTTGGCCCCGGTTCCTTAACACCCGAGGCCTAACATCCCTTTTGGCACCGGCTTTTTCCCAACCGAAGCCTATAAGTCAAAACGAGAATGGCATTTTTGAAATTTTTGGCAACCTTTTTGGCTTCGGGCCTTTTTAACCGAGGCCTAACACCCCTTTTGGCACCGGGTTTTTTGTAACCGAGGCCTATAACTGCTTTTGGCTTCGGATTTTAGGTGAACCGAGGCATAAAAGTTGTCTGTAATTGCAAAATTGCCACCGCGCCATTATAGGCTTCGGTTCCTTGCCAACCGAGGCCTATAAGGCGAGGTAAAAAAGCAATTCTGCACTAGTGTATCTTTATCAATATAATTTGGTTTCTAAATTTTAAAAATAAATAAATACACTCATCTAACTCAATTGAGTTAAATTTTTTGGATGTGTGTCATATGATATTTTAGATTCACGTTTGAGTTGTTTACAACATTTGACATGTTCCAACTTTGTTTAATATATAAAAAATATTTAATATTATTAGATTAAAATGACTATATCTATTTATTTTAAATTTAGTACCAAAATGTATAAAATTTTTGGATAAAAACGAGTTGACATCAATAGTCTGGTTTTTGGTGTCCTAATAGCACATCTGATGTCCATCTGATCCATATAAAGAAAATTTCTTTCCTCCAAACCATATAATTGTCAACTTTCAGTTTGAGAATTCCATGACTTTATAAATATTCACATGTTAAAAAATTGCAAAGATCAAAATACATATTCATCGTCATAATTTGAAATTAGAATAAAAATATCATATCCCCCAATACAAACATGCCTTAATAATAAGATTAATCTAATGGAAAAAAGAAAACTTTGTTTAAAGAATAGATCCCTATTTGATTAGACTCATTGTATAATTGTATGATAAAGCTATCAATTTGATTCATTTTCTTAATTCATTTGGGTAAAATAAGAATTATAATATACTGTTTTATTCTAATTAATAGTAAATGTAATAAAATTCGTGTGGGTATATTTTATTATGTCACGTCATAATTAATATATTAAATATTAAATATATTTTTGGTTTCTTTATTTTTAGTGAAAATTTGAATTAATTTTTTTTCAACATTTTGGACTAATTTAGTTTCTATCTTTACAAAATGTGTGAATTGAGTCATTTTAGTCAAATTTTGTTAAGTTTATTTAACGTTTTAAACTCATTTCAAATCTAACATTAAAGTGAAAACGTGTCAAATGATATAAAAAACTCATATGTTATCATAAAACAAGTTTGAAACGTTAAATAAACTTAACAAAATTTGGTTAAAAGAATCATATTTAAACACTTTTAAAGTTGAAAAACTAAATTGGACTAAATTTTAAGGAGAGATTAATTCTAATTTTCATCAAAAAATTAAATGATTAAAAACATATTTTAGTAAAAATGTTGTGACAACCTTTAATTTTTTAAATTATATTTATCACAATATAAAAAAACTCAAAGAAGATATATCTTTGTATTAACATCATACAAAACTATTTGTTTAAAGGACCTTTTTGGCCAACAATATTTAAAACCTAACAGTAATACATATATTATTTTAATATACTAAATAAACAACGTAGCAAAATACACAACACAGCACATAACTTATGGTTGGGTAGGTTAATATTTGGATAAAAAAGCATTAACCAACCAAGCACCTTTTCTTGTGTGTGAAAGACAAATGTTTCAAATATTTAAAGATTAATCTACATTCTCCACAACCGTTATGCAACAAAGAAGAGAATATTGATTAATCTATCATCTCACATATATATATATATATATATATATATATATATATATATATATATATATATATATATATATATATATATATATAAGACTGAGCGATTAATTCGGATATATTTGAAAGTTGCTCTTGAAATACATTTAAATAAATAGTTTTTGTGAAGGTGGTGTTACAAATTTAGTAGTTTTATGTTTCATTGGAGGAAAAGTTAAATAAGTTATAATCTTAAACGAAGTAAATATTTTTCTTAGATTATATCACTCTTTTCCTTAGATTAAGTAAATCTGTTTTATGTCATAAAAAAATTACAAATCACTAATTATTGATCGATGAATCTGTAATAGTAAAAATTAGTTGATTATTTGAATTAATAAATTAGTGATAACAAAATATATGTCTGTGATTATCGATAATTTAAATTTATTAGTGAATATTTATTTGTAATTATTCGTCAAATTTTTATTATAATTGTGTCTTTGTTTTATCGATGAATTTTAAATAATATAATTATGAACATATTTTACTCTATCCAAACAGCCTCCCGTTATACCCAAATTTTTTCTTACATTTCTTTTTCTGCTAGCTGAAATGAAAAAGAAGAAAGAAAGTGAAGATGGCGCGTGGCATCTAGAAACAATGGTGCAAGCATGTTGGTAGACAAAAAATACTGGTTATAGTTGTAGTATACAGTGGTCACAAGTGGTTGACACTTGGCATGCCAGCAACTCCATCTCAAATTTTCCCCTTTTCTCAACACAATATCATGGGTTTATGCCAATGCTTCCACCGACCCATCTTCTTCCTAACCAAAAAGTCATCCTTAATATATATAATAATATTAGGAGGATAAAAATATACGTGTCCTGTAAATAAAATTTGTAATAGATAAATATGACATGTGAATATTTATTATTTCGGATAATAAATATTTTTATATTTTTTTATATATATAGATTAGGTGCAAGTATAATATTATTTGAACTAACAAGATTATTCATAAAAAAATATAAAGATAAAATTTAATTCATATTTTATTATATTAAATTTAATTAAAATTAAAAATTAATTTATATTTTATTAGATTAAATTTAATTAAAATTAAATTAAATTAATATTACTTTTATACTTTTTATAATTTTATTCAAAAAATTATTAAATATAATTTTTTAAAATATTCGTAAGTACTTACAAATTTTAAAACAAAAATTACGAATAATATTTAAATAAATATTTAACAAGTAAATAAGTGGATAACCGAAAATTTTTTGTTTTTAATTATATAACAGATAAGTAGTAGCTGTATTCGATTCGACTTTTTGTGATTCTAACAATAAACATATATTATCATAAATTGAAATTTAATATTTTGACTAAAATGATAATGTATAATAAATGGCGGAAATGTGGAGTAAAAAGAAGTAGGAGAGAAGTTTGGGTGTTAAAAAGTAAAAGTAAGTTTTACTAGTATAGTGATTCATTAATAGCAGTAGTCTAATTGAAGTGACTCATAATAGTTGTCACGCAATTGTAAGGAATGGACCACCCCTCACGTTTTCACTGCTTCTATGTAATCAAATGCATTAATTAATAGCTGCAAGGTATTCCACAGGTGAGAAACACAACACAGACATTAAATGGAGGCATCAAATTTGAGTGTCATAGCCATACACACATGTTGATTTAGCATGTCCATCATCACATATTTGGTAAGTTGGCCCATCAATGTGTTTTTATAACATCTCCATCTCATTCCAGCTTGCACACACACTCCACTTCTCTTCTACACTATAGCTACATCTCCTTAATTTCCCAAGCTATCAAATTAATTTAATCATAAAACTTCAAAAGAGACAAGAGAAATTGTAGGTTTAGCTTTTTCCTTTAATAAAAAAAATTGTAAATTCACCTCTTTCATTAACGAAAATATTAATTTCTGATATTTATTGATAAATAAAAAATAGTTGAAATTAAAATATGATTGTTATCCTTTTCGCCTTTTGAAGTTACAACTCCTAACCATGCATCTTACATGGATTAAGCTTTTTCTTTTTTGATTAGAGTGTTAATTTGGTTGCCCCCTTTTACCTTAATGACATAAAATTGTTGTCCTTCCTTCCTTGATTGAAAAATCTTCTGCTCCACCACACTTTTCTTAATGACATAAAATGGTTTTAATTAGATTAACCCAACTTTCTTAATGTACCAGCTACAGCTTTTAGCCACCAAAAACACTCCTTTAAAGATCTCAGTGGGATTCCGCCACGTGATTTTAATGGTAGGTGGGATTTAGACTTAATATAAATGTGACAGTCATTTTATAACTAAACTTCAAAATCAACTGAATTTCATTGAGATTGATAATACGATAAAACAAAAGTTAGAGAAATCGTGAAAGGTGGTTGGGCTCAGATTTATTAAATCAAGGTTTCACTAACTGGTATTTTTATTTATTTTTTGGTAAAAAAACATTACTACACTTTTAAAATTATTGAAAAGTATCTAATTTTTTTTGGTAATTAATTTTTCATTATTAAGTACCTTTTACGTTTTTTCTTTACTAAGAAACACTTTAGCGTTGATGTTTAATTCTTTGTGCGTTTTTAGGATTTACATATTAACTCATTCAATTTATTTATCCTTTTAATGTGTGATCGTAGGTGCTGGTTAAAAAAATTAAAAAATTCCATTAAAAACATTTAATTAATCTAAAAAAGTTAAATACGTTTCTTTAACCAGAGAAGTTTTATTATTAAAAGTAAATCACTAACTATTCATTTATTTATTTTTACTCAACCGCCATCCTTCTCAAGTCCGTGTCTATTTATTTATTTTTAAATGAAACTCACTATTCATTTGATTCAAAAATATATCGTACTCTAACATAAACTTATTAAAATAAAAGACTGAGCATATTTTTGGTTTTTTTAAACTAATTTTGACACATTTTTATCACAAGACTAGCATCAATACAAAGATTTAAATCTTCTGTAGATTTATCATTACTTCCTAAAGATTTTGCGTCTTATTTTCGAAAGGCAATGAATACTTAACTGATCAAAGCATAAAATTAGAATTAAGGAGCAATTTTTGCTGGGTTTCTCATCTTTAATTGTGGAAGTGCATTATTTCAAGAAGGTTGCAAAAGATCATCCATGAAATAGAGTAATATTTTCGTAAACTATCTTTTCATAGAAAAAAACTGTTGCGTGAGGATTTCATGTAAATTGTGATGGTTGCATAGGGTAAAGACTATCATTTTTTAACGTCTTCACTGTGTCTTGGGCCAGTCTTTCTAATGATTGTGAATTTAGAAATTCAAATAGGATTTCTGTTAGGCCCATCTTATTAAGTAAAATAAATTAGCCACGTTATTACTATTCCCACTTCGTCTTTTCTTATCTTCACCAACTATAGTTTAAAGTATTCTTTTACCAAAATATCCCTCTGGAAAATGTATTTCCATTTCTTGAAATACACCATAGATATGTACCTTTATTGTACCTATTTAAGTTACACCCATAATAGGTTACTAAAAAAGAGATCAAATTCTATTATATATTAGTTCAAATGTATAATGAAAATATGTTCTTTTCAATGCTTTTGTTATTGGAAAATTTCTAAATATGTGATATGTGAGATAATATTAGATATTTATATGTTTAACTATTTTCATAGATGTAATCAATTTATCAATTAATTTATAATTGTTATATAATTTTCGATACTGTAATCTCATGTAAATGACAACAATTTATTATAGTAACTATTTTGTGATGGATAAAGAATTCTATAAGTTTTACACGTATTCTATGATTTGGAGCATCAAATATGCTCCCTTCTACCGTACTATAATATACTATACCATCAAATCAAAGTTTAGAGAGTATAAATTTAAAAAAAGAAAACACATTGAGAGTGACAATGGTCGAAGGTTAATCCTTAACCTTTTCTGTACTAGTTTTATATTTGTTTCTTTTCGGTGTATCAATATTAACACCAGCATAATTAAAAATATTAATGATCAAAATTAGTTTCTTTATGTTCTATCAACTAATTCATAAATAGGTGGCATGCATGACATTTTAATATAGAAAAATAATTAATTTTAATTTATGTAGTAGTTTCATTTAATAACTTAAAAATATTAAATAAATAATCGAAGAATATAATAGGTAAATGAGATCAATAAAGTATAGAAAAAATAAAATAGAATCGTCTAATTGTATAGTGTTTTTCGAAATTATTTATAGTTAACTACATAACAAATACACATTGATCAAAATGTATCACAAGTAAAATTTTAATACAGATACAAAATATGATGTAATATCTATAATTTTAGTATACATTACACATATGTTTAATGTCGTTTTTTTTTTATTTTAAAATGAAAACAAAAAAGGTCTAAAGCAAACTCCATCTAAAGAAACTTAATTGTTTTTACTAAAAGAGGCGAGGGTAAACTTAACATAAAGGGATGTGAAAATAGCAAGTGTCATTAACCACAAATGACGACGTATCGATGTAGGGTCAAATTCTCTGAAAAAAAAAAAAGCTAAAACAAACAAATATGAATGGCACATATGAATTTCAACCATTCAAGGCTCTAGTTAATTGAATTTTTTTTTATGATATGCACTAGGTCAAATGGAAATAGGGTAAAATTACATGTTTTTGGTTATTTTAAAGTCTTACCACTTAGTTTTAGTTTATATAAATTTATTTTTGTCTTTAGTCTAATTTTTTATATATTTTGTTTACCAATAATTTTAGTCTTTCAAGCAATTATTTAAAATATTTCTTTAAGGGTTTAAACCACTTGAAAGTAAAAATAAGGGTGAGCCAGGTTGCAGATTTTAAACTGTCAATCTATTATGTTATTGTCTGGTCGGGTCTATCCAGCTTGTTAATTTGATGGATCAAAATATGAGTCACTCTAGTCTGGTTCGTTAGCCCGTTGACCTTTTTTTTTTAAATTAAAAACTAAAGAAAAGGAAATTAAAAAGAATATTTCTTTATATTATATGTTTTGAAGGTATAAATACATCATAGTATTGTAATTTAAATCATCAACACTTACAAATTAAACCCCAACTATTAGTTATAATAGAATAAGTTAACATGTAAGTATAATAATTATTTTAATTTATATAATTAAAAATATTAACTAATCAATTAAAATTTTAGAAAATATTTTACATGCTTTTAATATTATTTTATATGCATATATAAACAAATTTTAAAAATAAAAAAAAATAAAATTTTAGAAACAAATTAAAGAAATTAAAATAAAAATTTTTAAAATGTGACGAACCAATTCAACCTTTTACCTCGTCTTGTAAGGGATAAATAATCATTATTGGTCAATTTTTATTTGACAGGTCAGCCTGACAAACAAACTCACCCTCGTGGGTATTGTCCCAACTCGTCTCCGTTTTGATGGAAAATCTCCGCATTGACTGGGTATGGGTATGGGGAATTCTCGAATTTTTTTATTGGGTATGGAGATGTACATATTGTCTCGTCCCCGTCTTTGTCATATCTCCGTCCCCATTTAAATTATTAAAATATTCACAGTTATTTAAGTGCCCTTATTTATATATATATATATATATATATATATATATATATATATATATATACACACACACACTCTATTTTTATTTCTTCTAATTATTTGGTTTATCATGAAATTCATCCGCATCTCCAATATATTTTTATTTATTGTTTATTTTTCATCATGTAGAATATTATTTTGATATATTTTATAAATTATTTTTTATTTTCTAACTCATTATCAATTGTATTGTTATTTTATCAGTATAATTGTATAAATAAATTTTATTTACTACAATATAAAAATTTAGTGTAATTGCCATGATTTTTGTATCATTATTCAACATATATTGAAGTTCAAAAAATATAAGATCTATGTTAAAATTTTATTATTATTAGTCTAATATTTGTTCTTTGCGTCATTTTGATCAAGTTATGTATTATAACTTTTATTAATATATAAAAAAAAGATTCATTTGAATTTGAAAAGTTGAAGTACACAAACATTTAAAATATATTTTAATTTGAATATTTGTATTTCTTTTCTATTTTTTTTAATATTTTTAAATTTTATCAACTAGGTTCCATTAATGTTTGCAAATTTAATAAATATTTTGGTTCTCTTGAAATTTTATTTAGTATTCTAATTAAAATGTATATAATTATAAATTCTTTCAAAATATTTGATATAGTAGAAACAACAATTATCTTAATATTCAATATTTAATAATATTATGTTTCCTTTACCGTAATTTTTTATTATTTTATAACAATTAATTAAAATTAATATATAAGTAATAAGAAAACGGGTACGAGTATGAGTTTGAGATTATACTTGTTACCTGAAGAAGATGAGATGGGACAAAAGTGTGATACTCGTTGAATTTGTGTATGAGGATGAGAATAAATTTTTTCTATGAATGAGTATGAGATAATGAAAGTTGTCCCGCCCCATTCCGTTACTATTCCTAATTTGAACCATTTTTTATTAAATATAAGATACTAGAAAGAGATATAATATTTTTAGAAAACCTAAAATTATATTTTAATAGAATAAATTTGAAGAAAATATGGAATGTATTAAGTTAAAAATTTGGCGACTGCATTCACTACTTTAGAAGCTACCAGAATGTTTTTTCCATATAAATCTATTTTTAACAAAAGCTACGCAAATAACCTCCCTCCCTCTCTCCCAAAAGGGTATTTTATATGGTTAGAATTTTATGTTATAAGAAACCAATTCTCGTGTAAACACTAAACTCATGAATTTGTATAAGTCAAATATTGTTTATTTGTATACTACTTTTAAAAAACTGTTTTATTTTAAAAATTTATGTGTCATAACAGGGGTTGATAATCCAACTAAGAGTTTAAATCCCACGATGAGTAAAAGTGATCAAATTTAACATCATATAATAATATGGACTTAAATTCATTGTCTTAAAGTTTTGGTTGAAAACAGTATCAATATCTTTATCAAAGTAAAAATAATAATTGTCAATTTAAGGGAGTAAAGACCATTACACACCTCACAAACCAACAACTTTCTATATATTCAACTATGTAAAATCATATCCCATAAAATTAAAAGAATTTCTAAACACAAAATAAAATCATTGCTTAATTAAAACTAAATTGCATGTCCTATATTAATAACAAAGTGACAATTTAACTCCTCCCATAGGATCAACAACATCTAGTGTGTTGGTCTCATTAATAACAATGATTCTATTTTTCTAATAGCATAATCAATGTCCATCAAATCCAAATAGAGAAAAATTTTCTCCTTCCAAAAATTATAATTATCTTTTTTAGTTTGGAAATACATAATAAATATAAAAAAAATTTATGAGAAATTGTAATTTTTTAAATACATGCTCATCATCACATTTTGACATTATAACAAACATCTGTTTTACCAATGTAAACATGTAATAGTGGATGAATCTAGTAACATAAAACTTGCATGTGAACTAAAGTCTTACTCAATTAGACTCATAATTATTATGTTTTAAAACTTGCGTGTGGACTAAAGTCTTACTCAATTATTGATCATATTGATGTAAAAGGTGGATAAAAATTCATTACATCACATATAATTAAGTATAATTAATGTTTATTACATGATTATAAATATCAATGAATGATGTAGCGACTCTCTAATTCATTAAAATATATCAACCATTCAAACATTTAAATAAATATTTGCATCAATATTATGTATGATGCAATCAAAATAAATAATAATATTCATTATATAAATTAAATATACAACATATAATTTATATCAATGTATATCACTAACCACAATGTGTAACATCTCTATTTTTTTTAATAAACTGTATTATTTATTTTAAATAAAACACTTAGAAAATTTTTATTTTTTTTACTAATGTTTTGTATTTTATTATGATGTATTTTAAACATTAAAAATATATTTTATCATGATATAGTTTTTACTTATTGAAAATAATAATAAGAACAAAACAAAACAAATTATATATATATATATATATATATATATATATAAAAAAAAAAAAAAAAAAAAAAAAAAAAAAATATATATATATATATATATATATATATATATTAGGAAAGAAAAATATTTTAATTAAATAGGTGTGTAAAAAAAATATGAAGAATCTTCTAAAAGAGATAAAAAAAATATAAAAAAGAAAAAAGAAGAAGAAGAAGAGATAAGAAGATAAGAAGAAAAAAAAAACTAAAAAGATAAACATTACCTCTTTAACTAATGAAAGTAATGATGATTTTACACATGTACAAACTTTTATATATATATATATATATATATATGGAAGAAAAAGTTACGTGAAAAATACAAAAAAGTGAGAAAGAGGGAGAAAGAGAAAGAAAGGAGAGAGAGAAAGAGAAAGAGAAAGAAGAGAGGGAAAGAAAAAAAAAATAGGGAAATAATGTTTAGAGCAAAGATTCAAAGAAATCTCAGTCTTCTACAAATATTATTAGTGTGCCCTTCAATCAATAAGGTAAAGGGGGAAGTGAGGTTAAGCTCTTTTTATATTAATCTTGATAAACTCATGGATTTTATATTAATCTTTTATTTATTTTGACTGATATATTATTATATTTACTTTCATTTAACTTAATTTCATTTATTATCCTCTTATATTTATTTTATTTAATCTCTAATTATAAACTGATCTTGTTTATTTATTTATTTTATTTAATCTCCAAATATGTACTGATCCTATTTATTTATTTTATTTATATCCAGTTATGCAGTAGTCCTATTTATTTATTTTATTTTATTTATCTCCAGTCTGGTCCTATTTATTTATTTTATTTTATTTATCTCCAGTCTGGTCCTATTTATTTATTTTATTTTATTTATTTCCAGTTACGCATTGGTCATATTTATTTATTTTATTTTATTTATCTCTATTTACGCACTGGTCCTATTTATTTTATTTTATTTATCTCCAGTTACACAATGGTCCTATTTATTTATTTTATTTTATTTATTTTCAGTTACGCACTGGTCCTATTTATTTATTTTATTTTATTTTATTTATCTCCCGTTATGCACTGACCCCATTTATTTATTTTATTTTATTTATCTCTAGTTACGCACTGGTCCTATTTATTTATTTTATTTTATTTACCTCCAGTTACGCACTAGTCCTATTTATTTATTTTATTTTATTTTATTTATACCCAGTTATGCACTGATCCTGATTATTTATTTCAATTAATATATCTCCAGTTACGCACTAGTCCTGTTTAATTTATATTTTTGTTATTATATTTATTTATAATGTTATAATCCTTATCTAATTATTTATTTAAAGTTCTTGCTTTGATTCTTATTTTATCATTCTTTTATAATTAAAAAATAAAAATAAATGTGAAGTGAAAGTAAATATTATTTTATTCAGTGAGCTTGGATAAAAGAAAATTGCATGTACATTTTATCGTTGTTTTATATTCTTTGTGTATAGTTTATACAATGACATGATTTGATAGTCATCACATTTTATGATCTTTGAAAATATCAAAGAGTATGTCAGTTAAGTAAGAGTTAAGTCTGGTTTCAATAAGTTGAGATTAAACCAGTGTCAGAGTGTTTGTATTTGGAAAGTCACAGTTTGGTACACTGCGGGATGAAAGGCAGGGACCATGGTGGGGTCTAAGAATGTTTTACCAAGTAGTGAATATCTGGATAGTTCAGAATAGTGCACTGGACTATGATATTCATAGGCCGAACTTGGGACTATCCGATACCTGCTCGGCATCGCCAAGGTTAGGTAGTGAGTATATATCTCTTTTGTGAGCCGATGAATGACAAATATTCTCGAGAAAGAAATAATTATGATTGTACCAATGTTTTATGAGAAATGCTCAACTACCTAATCACTTCCCAAAGTAACTTTTGATGTTCATAATGGATCATCATAAGTGGAATATGGATCCATATGTCTGGTAAAACAAGATCAAGTTTTGTGGTTGTAGGTCCAAATCTAGGCCTCTAGTGTCTGTATTGCTTGTTGAGTTTATTAAGATTGATATTTAAGGCTTATAAAGACCTCACTCCTTTCATATTTTTCTTTCATATGTACCTGTTGCATGAGCAGAAGAGGAATCTGCTCAGTGAGAGTTGTTCGGGATATTATTGATGGATCTTCTGAAGATTGATTCATGGATAATTTCTATTAATATTTTTAGGAGATATTAAAAATATAGATAAATCTTCTATTCTGATGTAGAACTCTTAGTATTCTACAAATATATATTTTTGTAATATTTCATGAACAATTACAGATATGTAAACTATATATATGAATATGAAGTTATGTTATTATTAATATTCTCTCAAGGATAATCTTATGGTAAAAAAAATTTAATTCCATATCTTTTTATCAAATAATAATTATTTAGTATAGTAGTCGGGACGTCACACAATGTATACCATGAACTTAGAGTTCATTATATAGTCATTAACACTCACCCCCTTGGTTATTTTAGGCGATATTGAACTTTTCAAGACATGTTATTTTCATTAACCCAACACACATCTATATTTTAACGTTAATCCTTTTATGTGAATTACTGTACGAGTTCATTAAGAATTGACATATTATTTTGACATATTATTGCTCCTTTTAGATCCTTTTGATTTAAAAACTCCTCATGTAAATTAAGAAAAAATTTTCTATAATAAACTTTTATACGTATTATAAGTTTGTATATGTAATATGTTTTTGTACGTCCTATAAGGTTGTATATGTAACATATGTTTTTGTACGTACTACAATGTTGTCTACGTAATATATGGTTTTGTACGTACCATAGGTTATATAGGGTTATATATATATATATATATATATATATATATATATATATATATATATATATATATATTGTATATTGTATATTATGAAGAAGTTTTTGACGTAATATAGTCAAAGACAGAGTTTGAATTAGGGTTTGACTTATCTTATTCTCTTATAATAGCGTGTTGTGAGGTGTAGCGAAATTTTTGTTTTGAAGGGTATGGGTGTACCTGAGGTCAAAGGGTTGAGAGTGTTTTTTATGTGTTGTATAAATTTGCACATAGTGGTTATTCTCTGGTTTTGGAGATTTCCACGTCAAAAACACAATATAGAATTTAAAACGATTCAAAACATAACAAAGGTATTTAACCTTGCTCTCATACCAGATGTAAAACTAATGCGTACAATGAAATAAGGACTAACCTTTAGTCATTGCTACTATCACCCTTTAATGTGTTTTTTCGTTTCAAAACTTTGATGCTATAATATATTGTAAAATAAAACAGATTTGATGACCCAAAACACATAACACAAACCTATAACATCGATGAAATCTATCAAGTTCTTTGTCCAAAGAGTAATTACCAATAATAAATTGTTGTCAATTGTATGGACTTAACATAATGTATATTTTTTATAGATTAATTAAATTTTAATTCTTTACTAATTTCTAAAATTTTAATTTCTATTAATTTTTTATAACATAATTAGTTTAAAAATAATTATATTTTTTAATTAAATTTTTGTCATTTAATTTTTTTTTCAATAGAATCATCTTAT
>Ga0209589_1007368_pt1 | contig 17740 bp, 4 predicted proteins | sample CowpeawhiteBW_FD_187525 | JGI IMG/M metagenome (GOLD analysis project Ga0209589, IMG submission 187525) | Root nodule microbial communities of legume samples collected from California USA - Cow pea white BW (SPAdes) (version 2) | ecosystem: Host-associated > Plants > Roots > Nodule | place: USA...
ATATATATATTTTTTACTAAAAAAATATATATATATATATATATATATATATATATATATATATATATATATGTGTGTGTGTGTGTGTACGTTATTTATTATGTTGTTTTTTTGTCTTATTACTTTGACAAAGCACTCTTCTCTATTAATATTCTAAGCTCATAAAACTTAAAAAAATGTTGTCGCCTTACCAACTATTTGACCAAAGAAATTCAGTTTGTAGTAGGAACATAATGTGCATTTTCCTTTCCGAGGACTTCGTTGTGGTTCTCATTTCTTGTTGGTTAATTAAGACAAAAGATTATTACGACTTATTCAACTTTAGTTTTTAACCATGATGCAGGTATGGAATATTATAACTGGTTTTGATGATGATTAGTTTTGGTAAAAAAACGGATTTATCACCTCTAAATTGCTCATAAATTTAAGAAAATTATATTCTTTATTCTTTTAAGTCATAACTTTATAAGGAATTCTAGTTATTTTTAGTAATTCATTTGTACAGAAATTTGAAATGTTTTATTATAAATATTATGTTTGGTTAAAGAACTTTTAAAAAATAAAAAAATTCTAGAATTTTTTTAGAATAATTTGGTTATTTTAAAAGTTCGATCTGGATTTATATTTAAAATTTTAGAATTATTTTTATATTTTTATATAAGTTCGATCTCGATTTAAGAGTCATCAACATTATTAAGATGAAACATTATTGAGATAATTATTTGTTGGGTTAAATATGTTTTTTATCTTTTAACTCTCACTGAAAATTGGAATTAGTCACCCTTTGAAATTTTAGTCCTCTAATTTTAGACATGTGTAAATTTAGTCCTTTCAACTAAATTTTGTTAAATTTATTTAACGTTTCAAACACGTTTCATCATAGTTTATTAACTAACATTAAAGCAAAAACGTGTTAAATGATGTAAACAACTCAAATACTATAAGAAAAACTTCAAATAAACTTAACAAAATCTGATTAAAAGGACTAAATCCACACATTTCAGAAGTTGAGAGACTAAATTTGGCTAAAATTTTGAAGAGGTGTAACACCCCATTTAATTAATAAACGTAATTAAAAGAAGCGTCACACAATTATAATATAACAGCGCAGTCCTGGGGGTCTTAAATGCAACCCCTACAGTAACCTAGGGACACCACAAAGCCAAAAGTAATCTCGTTACAATATTCAATAGTAAACCCAAAGGAAAATAAAAATAGTAACTAGTAGATGGGCCATGGCCCAACAAGAGGGCCCATAAAGACACGAATCCAGTCCAAGCAGACTATGCAGCGGAACCTCCATCACCCTAATTATTTCTGGGAGTTCTCACCTCTGCTCACATCAACAAGTTGATGATCATTGCAAAAGAAAAGACCACACCACAGAACACACAACAACAAATAGTAGGGTAAGCTAGAGTAGAAATCAATTTATCATGCAATCACATACTATCACCCAATTCAAGCAGTATATGTCAATCATCCAACATGTTATGACTTCCTCAAGCAATACACTAAGACTCGACTCATCCGGATACATATAACCTGGTCGGATTTAGCAGATGCTTGCACTTGTGGTGGATACCTCTACTCACCCCCGAGCTGCTCACCTCCGAGCTATATGTTACAAGTGTTATAATGAATCAATTCCCTCACACACAAGGTTAGCCTTTAATGAGTTTCAGGCCTCCTGCTACTCTCACCACAAGAGTCAGTCTGCTCTGAGTGAGACTAACTGACTCCTTAGAGTGTCAAGATGCAGTCCTTACCTTGAATCCTTACCAAGTTATACAGATGGGACACCACCATGGACACCCACTAATAGGGGCCATGGAATTACGTCCCGACCACTGAAGCACGACCCTGAAGTCTCACCTAGAGACTCTAAGGGATTACGTACTGACCACTTACCAACATATACAAATAGCCAAGAAATAAACACATATATCATGCATAGAAACTTCATACCAACATCCGTAACCAACCCTCATTATCACATGTTGAATCAGTACCAATTCGTTATTACCAACCATGAGTAAAGTCTCTCCTCCCATACCAATACCATGCCACTAGATTACCAACCATCAATGTTCATTACTCATGCCAAATTTGTGACCATATATATATATATCCAACCCCTCATGTATAATTCACATAAAGATCATGCCAAACTCACAATTTACCACATGTAAACCTCCCCTAATCATATATACTCATCCTCATCATGCCATCGTACAGTAATCCAATTAATTGCATGCCAAACATCCAAGAACGGAAAAGAAATGCCAAACTAGACCGCACTCTCGCCCAGCCTTTCGCTCAGGCAGAGGAGTCTCGCTCAAGCGAGAGAGTCTCTCGCTCAGGCGAGCTCTCTTCGCCTAGGCGAGGGCCTGAAATCCTGGAACAGTGGCCTCTGTGCTATCTCGCTTAGGCGAGACCCTCCTCGCTTGGGCGAGATTCTCACTCGCTCAAATTGAGCTGGTCGCCTGAGCGACCCCTCGCGCGTCAATGCCTGGGCGAGCCTTTGCTCATCTCGCCTAGGCGAGGCAAGCTCGCTTGGGCGAAATTATCAGTACTCACCCACTATTCACTCGCATAACAGACCAAAGACCAAGTCGAACAACGCAATAGCATATTTCACAAACTCAAAGCAGTATACAGATCATCAAATCACACGAATATTACAAAAGCAATCATGGATACCAACTATTTCGCAAAAACCCTAACTTTTCGTACCTGGAACGTGTTAGCTAAGGCTTTGATACTCGAAAGTAGCTTAAGGAGCAGCTTCGCGAACTGAAAAACAGTGGGACAAGTTCAAAACGAGCTCACTAGAATAAGCTCTAACTGGGAACATAAGGAAGAGATGAAATGGACATAGAGCTTGAGTTGGGAGAGACTTACGCGGAGTGAAAGAATGAGACTGAGCTTGCTTGGCTATGGCGATTCCAAACCCTAGCAGAGGATGACGACAGTTGCTCTAAGGGTGTGACAGATCTGTTTTACAAAAGTGGACATAGTGGTTAGGGTTAGGGCACATTAGGTCTGATCTTTCCTCTTTGGGCCAGCCCTTAGGCCCATCAGATTAAGGGCAACTCTTAAAATATTAGAGCAGGAGAAACTAGGCCTTACAAGAGGGATTAATTTCAATTTTCACCAAAAGTTAAAGGACAAAAAAAATATTTAACCCTTATTTTTTTTATTCATATTGATAGGGGTTTTTTATATGTAAATTGTTAGAATTATTTTTTGTTGCTGCAAACCATTATTATATATTTATTACTCGATGTTAACCAAGATTTTATCGACCATTATGAAGGATAATACTATTTTATAGATATTAATTGCATTTTTTTTATTAATGTCTATTATAATTATTTTTTGTCAATGTTTATAATGATTCTTTCATTATTAACTTGAATGTTAATTTTTTAATAGTTTTGTTTGGATGTTTTAAACTATTGATTAACAACGTTTTCAGCTAAAATTAACTATGATGAAGTAATCAATTTGGACCAAAAGTATAGGTAAAAGAAAGAAAAAATAATTAAATCATACTACTTAATTCAAATGTAAGTGTAATACAAAATATCTATTTCATTACTATTTTCTTTATATCTCCAATAAAGTAGCCGACTCTCAACAATCCCGTACAACATTATTAACACTACCTTTTAGTTAACCATTCCTACTTAGCTATGTGTATCATATTAAGAAAAAACAATATATAAAAAGTTATAAAAAAATGTTAAAGATTTAATATTAAGATGATATCAAACTCGTTAAAAACATATGGTAACGAAATTCATTATTTATTAGATTTATTATGTTACTTGTTATTTATTATTCCTCTTCCGAATCATTATTATTATACAATTTTATTTTTGAAATATACATGTTTCGAAATTCAAAATTTATTTTTTAAGAAAAAAGAATGAGAAAAAAACGTAAAAAAAAAGGAGAAAGGCGAAAAAATGAAAAAAGAAAAGAAAAAGGAAAGAAGACACACACATTTTTCCTTTATTCTTATTCAAACATCCATAATCTTAAAAAGATTGGGTTATATAACAGAAAAAGTAAAATCTAAATCAGATGAAGATAAATCAAATCAATAAAGTTGAATTAGATAGAAGAGACAAACTTTTTTCCAATAATTACTATAGACCTTTATCTAATCTGTCAAGCCACTTTCAATTTATTTTTCAGTTTGGGCCATTCTTTCACACCTTTGATGTTATCTCCAAAAAATTAATCATAATTTTCAATTATAAATGATAGTGAAAGAAACTTACTCTTTTATTTTAAGAAGTTAATCCTATATATAAATTAATACAAAATTAGTCTATAATATAAAATTTATATTTACTAGTGTAAACACACTCGTATGTGTACGTATTTTTTAAATATGCATAATAATATTATAATGTTATTAAGTTAATATATAAAATAAAATTATATTTATTAAAAATAAAGTAAAATATATCAAGAAAAGATGAGAGAATATAAATAGGAAAAAAAAGCAAAGATAGATCATTTTATAAAAAACTTCTAAAATAACGATTTAATTTTAAAAAATTTAAAAAATAATTATATTTTAGAAGGTAAAACTGAAATTTTGAAATGTGGATACAAAAGAGAAAATATCTTTATATATTGTTATAAATTTATACATTATGTGAGATTTTAACATTTTAGAAAAGTTAAAACAACATCAAACCTTATATGATCGAGGAAAACATATTGTTAGTTAAAAGAAAAAAAAAAAGTAACACATGAATTTCCGTCTTTATTATATCAAAGTGTCTTTATTAATTAAAATAAAGGTGGTCAAAGTTTACTTTATATTGTGAAACATTATAATGCCAAGAAGCGCCAATGAAATGAGAATCAAAAAATTCAGAACGATGTTATTGATCACCTAATTTTTTAATATATCCTTTTGCACTGTCTTCCTTAAGTAATTTCTTGCCATTCGAATTTCTTGCACTATGTCCTCAATTGTTTGTCTTCTTATTTATGTTTACTTGTTCTACTTTTTTTTTCCATTCTCACTTTTCAATTCTTCAAATTGATTTATTTGCATGCTTACCTTATATTTAATGAGATTGATCTACTTACATGCTTACCATTTCTCGAATTTTATGATTTTATACCAAATAAATAAATAAGTTCCTATTATCATTAAATATTTGAAATATATATATATATATATATATATATATATATATATATATATATATAATCATATAATTAGAAATGCTCGTGAGCCAACTGAGCTCACCATAGATTTGAGACGGATTAAGTTGAAAAAAATTCAGTTTTTTCAAAAGTAGATTGAATTGAATCCGGCTCTTTTAACCCATGGGTTAAATGGATTTGAGCCGAGTTGGAGGTAAGTTGACCTACTTAACCACCAACATTTTTTTACATGTTTTATTAAAATTATTTACTATTTTTAATTATATAGGTTCACAATTTCATATTTTTAAATAATAAAATATTGTTCAATAGTATTTGAATAGTTTGAATGTTTAATTAATTTTGTTTGTAAGATTTTATACGTTGATACTTTAATATTTAACTATTATCTCTACAATAATATTTCAAGAATTAAGAATTAGAAGATCAGCATAATGATGAAGATATCTTTCAAGAATTTGGAGTTGTATTTACCTAAAATTATTATTAAAGCTAATAAGAATTATAAATTTATAAAATATAAAATATAAAATCAAAAATATATAATTTAAAAAAATAAAAGAATATAAATTATAAAATTATGAAATAAAATAAAAATATATAATTTTATGATTTAAAAACTTATAATTTTATATTTATCTTATAAAATTATAAAATTTTAACATATTTAATAAAAATTATAATTTTATAAAAGTATACTTTTACATAAAATATAAAAATTATATTTTATATATTTTTATAAAATTATATAAAAAATATATAAAAATATACAAAAATATCATTTTATAAAAATATATAAAAATATATAAAAAATTTAAAAATTTAAATTTTATATATTTGATGTTAAAAAATATAAAATATATTTTTTATATTTTATAATTATTAAATATAATTTTATAAAAACATGATTTCATAATTTTATAAAAATATATAATTTTACAAAAATATAACTTTATAAAAATTATATAAAATTATAAATTACAAAATTATAAAATTATATAAATATAAAAATATAAAAAGTTATAAATATAAATCATAAAATTATGATATTATAAAATTAAAAACTATAATGTTATAAAATCATTAAATTTTAAATTTATAAATTTATAAAATTATACATTTTTGAAATTATAAAGTTATATATTTTTTTGTTATATTTGATAATTTTCTAAATTTATAATTTATATATTTTTTATTTTGTAGTACTATATATATTTTAATTTTGTATTTTATAAATTTATAATATTTATTAATTTTAAAATAGTTTTAGATAAATATAATCGTAAATCTTTGAGACATCCTCGTTTCGTCGTAATAGTTGACAACAACATATTTTGTGAATATATTATTGTGTGATAATTGTAAGACCCACTTTATTTATGTCCTAAAATTTAAGGGCCTCTCTTAGTCAGTTGGACCTAAGGTTGACCCATAGGACATCCCAAAACCCCTAAACCTGCCTAATCCTCTCAATGTTCTGCTCACTTTGCAAAATCAGCCACCTTACTCCTCTTATCTTTTCCCTTCAAACAATGCTTTGTTAGGATTCAGAACTCATTCAGATTCAAGTCAGTTCAACCTCATTCTCTGCTCCACCTCTTGAGTATGCTCCTGGAGCTGTTGGGTTCGTTGCCGCAGGTGCTTGTGCTTTCCACTAACATCTGTCCAAGTAAGGGAAGCTAGGATTTTTTTTATGCTTTTATAAATAATGTGTCTGTTTTGGTTCTGTTGGGTGCTCTTGATGATTTGATGTGTTTTTAATGGTGTGAAAATAATTTGTGTACTGTTTCTGGATGGATTTTTGGCTTTGCATGCGTGAGAGCAGGTGAGATTTGCTATGCTCGCCTAAGTGAGATGTTTTTCGCCCAAACGCGAAGCTCTCGCCTAAGCGAAAATGGCAGTAACTCGCCCCCTTTGGTTTCGAGTGCTCACCTGAGCGAAGGTCTCTCGCTTGAGCGAGATGGGCTAGCTTGAGTGAGAACTCAAAGTGCTCTCTGTTTTCAATCTCGCTTAAGCGAAAGCCTTTCGCTTGCGCGAGAGACCCCTGTCGCCTGAGCGAGAGCTCCTTAGCTTGAGCGAGATTGACAACAAAATTGTTTAAATACTTGTATGCTCCCATGATTGATTCGTTTACCCTTTTAAAGCATGAAAATATGATGCCAACGTTTTATGCAATGTGTTTGTGTTTTCTTTAGTTTTTGTTGTTTGGGATTTTGTGTTCTTACATATTGAAACTAGTGAAAAGCTGTCAGTTTAGCTTAAGCGAGAGATTTTAGCTTAAGCGAGATCAGTCTAGCTTAAGCGAGAATTTCTAGCTTAAGCGAGATCAGTCTAGCTTAAGCGAGAATTGCTGCAGAATTTTAATTCCTTACTTTAACTTGAACTTGTGGATTGATTCAATTACTTTTAAAAGCATAAATTGGGCGAATGGATATGAATAGAATGATTTATGGTCTGTGATTGATAAGTTTAACATGACCTTGGCATGTGACTTGAATGAGATGGTTGGTAATCAAAGTGGCATGGTGTCGGTATGAATTACACTTCTATATTCATGGATTGGGAAGGATGATTTGGAATGGATTCAACATGGAACATGCATGAGGATGGATTATAAAGGTTGGCATGAGATTTATAGGCATGATAAATATTACTTGATTGTTTGAATATGATTGGTATGTTGTAGGACGTAATTCCATGAGCCTCTAGGTGAGACCTCATGGTGGTGCTTCAGTGGTCGGGACGTAATTCCATGACCCCTGTTAGTGGGAGTTCATGGTGGTGCCCCATCTATATAATTTAGTAAGTATTCAAGGTAAGGTTGCATCCTGACGCTCTAAGGAGTCAGTTAGTCTCACATAGAGCGGACTGACTCTTGTGGTGAGAGTAGCAAGATGCCTGAAATTCATCAAGGGCTAACCTTGTGTGTGGGGGTTGAGACATTGTAACATTGTAACACTTAGCTCGGGGGTGGGCAGAGAAATCCACCACAAGTGCAAGCATCCGCTGAATCCGACTAAATTATATGTATCCGGATGAGTCGAGTCTAGTCTTAGTGTATTGTTTGAAAGGTCATAACATGTTTGGATGAGATATACTGATTGGAATGTGAAATAACATGTAACTGTATGATAAACTGTTTTATACTCTAACTTACCCTTTTGCTTGTTTGATTGCTTGTGTGTGGTTCTTCTCCTCTTGCGATGATCATCAATTTATTGATGTGAGCAGATGCGAGGAACACCCGGGGTCAACAGGGAGGTGATGGTTCTACTGCGTAGCCCATATAGGCTGGATTCTACTGTCTTGGGCTTTCTCATAGGGCTATGGCCCATGTATTGTTTTGTCCTCTAGTACTTTAATAACTACTGTCAAGTTCTTGTATTATACTTTGTATCTGACATCGTGGTGTGCCTTGGTTTCTTCTAGTTTTTTTTTTTGGATATTATAAGGAGTAGTGGTTAAACTTCCGAACTTTTGTTTCTTCTACTCTATCCGTGTGACATTTCATTTAAATTAAGAATATTATTTAAATGGGATGTTACAATAATGTAAAATAACTTTCACTTTTTATAAATAACATAAAAATCTAATAGTATGGACTGAAATTAAAATGTTTTGAAATTTTGATAATTTAATAAATTACAAAAATTTAATAACACTCAATTAAAAGTTTTTAAATTTATTAAATATCTAATTCATAATTATATATATATATATATATTTATTAAAGAGCGTGGACATGACCATGCCTGCCCCTGTATATCAACAAATATTAAATATTAAATATTTTATAATTTTATTTTATCCGTGATATAATTTATTTACAAATAATAGTAATAATTTAAAAGTTATATTATTTCGTTTTTAAATAGAAATTATCCATTGATAGTAAGAGTTAACTGAATAATTTTTGATATATTAGGGTAACAAAATTTAATGGTCCGTTAATCTGTCGATTCATCTTTTGACAGGATGGGTTAAAATATCAAGTCCATTTTTATGACGGGTCAATGACGAAGGGATCAATTGAATCTGTGGATATGTTGTTTTAGTAATTTTCTTCCGACTTCTTCCTGAGTGTTCCAAAGAATGCTCAATAATTGACGTCAATAGTAAGGTTTTGACTTTGTAGTTGGGAAACAGCATGTGAACACGACAATTCTAGCAAAATGGCAACTTATCAATGTGTGACATTCACAGAGAAAGCAACAACGTTCATGTGTTCCAGTTTATTCTTTTATGGGACTGTGTTTTGTCTGATTATCAATTACTGGTTTCTGGTCACAAACTACCACTCAGTGTAGCGTCTCAAATCGGGATGAAACCAAACTCACACGATTGCGTCTTTACACATATTTATTTCCCCCCTTAAATAAAATATGACATTATTAAAATTTAATCTCGAACAACACATATTTATTAATATTAAATAAAAATGAAAACATTATAATTACATCAATTTTAAAATTAAGTACCAAATAATTTTAAATTATTTTATTAAATTGAAAATGGAGATTATATATATATATATATATATATATATATATATATATATATATATATATATATATATATATATATATGTGGTATTCATGTCGATATGAATATATTTTGTCAATGTTAGAATCAGTTGCAATAATACTCAGACACATATTGATTAGTGTTTTTAAGGTCAAAATTACTCAAATGGTTTTTCATGTTAAAACTTAATTTAATTATTTTATAATAGTTTAAAAAAAATTCAATGAATTATAATAAATTTAGATATTTTTAATTAAATTTCTGTTGAAATTTTTGGTCTTTGTCTCTTGAATACTTTAAAATTTTATATTTTTCAATTGAATATATGAAGTTTAATTTTTTCGTTAAATAAGTGACATAATTGTTATCTTATGTATTAAATACTGTGAGAGTATGTGAATAATATATAATAATATTACAAATAATATAAAAAAAAGTTAAATATATTTTTAGTTCTTAAATTTAGATGTAAAATTTTCTTTTCAAAATTTTAATATATTTTGGCCATTTAATTTTAAAAATAAATTGATATAATCTTAATTGTTTTAACTCTTTTTAAGTGTTAAATAACTTTTGAATTTGATAATTGAGCTAGAATATTTTAAACAGTGTAAACAACTTAAACATCAATCCAAAACGTAAATTGATATCTCGATAAAATTTAACACAATTAAATTAAAAAAATTATATTCAGTTTTTAAGTTTAAGAATTAAATTGTATAAAAATTTTAAACAGATATCAAATTGTTTCACATTATTTTAACCCTATAAAATAATAAACGACTCTCATTAATCGTAGTATTGAAAATATATTAAAATAACAAGAACAGTTTCATAAATGGTGATGAAGGGTCAGTCCTTGATCATTGTAAGTGATGACTAAAAGTCATATAAAAACATAAACACCTTGTTATCTAATATTTGAAGAGAACAACAAAAGTCACTCATCATATGAAAATGAGATAATGAAACAACACAATCAATTGAAAAATATAAATTTTTTTAATACTCAATAAATAAAAAATAATAATATAAACTAATTAAAAATACTAAAATCTTTCAATGATTTAAAATTTAATTAAACCTTAAAAAAAAACTAATATCACACATTATAATATTTCCGTTGATTCAACGCACTCTTAATATAAATAATTCTGCTCATTGAACGTGTTCATATAGAGTATAAGTAAATAACTGGTTACTTACATAACTCGTTTCACACGGAAAAGATTGGAACATTTCATTGTCACTGATTTTGGATAAAGATGTGTGTGTGGTTCCTTGTCACTTTGTTTGTCTCAAAACCATATTATATGTGTTGGGACCACGAAATAATAATAAGTTTTAAATAAAAAGTTTTGATTATTTAAATATCTTGATTATGAAAAGAGGTGACATATAGAGGGAAATTTTTTTTGAATATAATGGAATAAAATCTTGATATTTCATTATGTTATGATATAATGAAATAAAAGTTTTAAACATAAATATGTTTATAATTTCCAAAAACACATTGTATTTTTATATCTACAAAAATTGTTTTCCCTTTCATTCTTCTAAAATTTCAAATTATTAATTTTATTTTCTATAAATTAACAAATTTTATAGTTTTGGACCGTGTTGATTTTTTTTTTCTTTATTTTCAATCCTTTAAAATATGAGCTCACAATTTTTTATCTTCTTATAAATCTCATTTTATAAATAATAAATAATAATTTCACTTTTTCACTAAATATAAAAATATTTTTTCAATCAGCAAGTTCTTCTCAAAAAATAAAATTTTTCAAGAAAAATATCACTCAAAAATGAAATCATAAACATTATTATTTCCAAAACTTTGTTCAATAATTCATAGACTTGACTTGTTTTCCTTATACAAGTTTCATTTATTTTTATTTTTAAGAAAGAGAAATATTTAATCTTAATTTAACTTTACAAAATTAACTTTTAAAATAATGTTTGACATATTATAATTTGATTTTATGTTCCGTGAACGCAGATTTTTTAACATTTTTCTTTAAAAGTTTTAAAAACTGTTTTATAATCTACGATATTTTGGTTTTCACAATTAGAAATATGAAAGATTTTTCTTTTCATAGAGATAAAACAAAAATTATTATATTGTTTAATTGGAAAATATACTTAAACCTCAGACTTGAACTAAATTATTATAATTATATTCCTTGCACATATTTTTTTTATGTTATTGAGAATAATCTAAATCAAATCTTATTTTGAATCATTATTAGTTGTCGTTATACCATAAAAAATAATCTCATTTACGCAAATTACATAAAAGTCTTTTGCATTGATCATAAGAAGATTTTCATATCGATTTAAAAAATAGTGTTATAAAAAAGCAAAACACTTTCTTACATTAATTTTTAATCAACTTTTTGAATTAGTTATTATGCAGTGGCGGGATCTTGACAAAAAATGTTGGAGGGGCTAAAGTAATATAATTTTGAGATTATTAGATTCGATCATTAGTATAATGCTTTAAGAAATGAATTCTCTAACTGAATTGATAATTAGTCTAATGCTTCAAAATATGTGAAGAAATAAAGTTTATCTTCTTTTCATCAATAGTTTCTTTTTTATCACTTTTAAAAAATGAATTTCTTTTTTTATTTTTTATCAATATACTTTTCTTTTGTAAATAACATTAAAAAATAATTTATCATAGTATTTTTTTTATAATTGAGACACATAATTATTAAAAAAAATAATATTATAATCAAGTCATAATTAAAAGTTGGTTATGAAAAAACACATAATACATTATTTATTTTTCTTCTATATTCATAAAAAAAATGAATATACAAAAAAGCTCATGAGATAAAAAATAATGTTTTTCGTTATTGAGACAAGAGACAAGAAAGGGATGTGATAAATGAGAAATGAGAGCAAAAATAATGAGTTTATTTCTAACTTTTTTTTTCTTCAAGAACAGAAAGAAAACATATGAGAGTAAGAAATGATTACAATATTAAAGTGAGAAATTATTACAATTTATGAAGAACTAAAAAGATAATGAGAAAGAAAATAAAAATTATCTTAAAAAATATTTGGCTTAGTTACTCTTTTGATTCATGTTTTGGTTTAAATATGTTAAATTGATCCTCCAGTTTTTTAGTTTTAATTTGGTCCCAATTATTGAAAAATTGATACAATTTGATATTTTACGATAAATTTCGTTAAATTTTTTAAAACAGATCTATAACTTTTTTTATTAAAATTGAAACTCTTAATATATGGTTTGCTTTGTTGGTGTAATTAACATTATTGTAGGATCATTTTTTGAAAAAAAGAGGAACCAAAAAAAAATTAAACCTAAATATTTCTATTCTTTATCATATTTAATTTTATATTTTATTATCTATTAACACTAAATTTTGTACTTTATAAATTAAATGGAAAAATACACAATTTAATTTTCATCAATTTTTAAAATATACTACGTACAATTTAATAAATTTTAAATATATATATATATATATATATATATATATATATATATTTTATAAATAAAAAAAAAAATCGGGGGGCGGGGCTGCCCCCATTAAAATCCGCCACTGTTATTATGTAAATCTTTTAAACATTAGTTGTTATACTAACCTATTTAAAATTGTTTGCTATATAAACTATGTGATTCAATTAAAGTTACTTTTAATATGTTTCAAAATCTCCTGACAATAATCAGTTTCTAATAAGTATTTGTTTTGGTAGGTTAAATAGTCTCACATAATTCAACATTTATTTATTTTTGTATATAGTGATAATTAAAATCACAATAATATTTATATATAGTGATAATTAAACAAAGTTATTTTCTAGGATTCCTATATAGTGTAAACACATAATAGCAAGTGGATTGACCTATGGATTCATGCATTGGTTTTTAAGTATATAAGACCATTATTTGGTTTCTATGGTCCTTGTTGCTTGTTCAAATGAAACACTCATGCACGTACGCGGTTGTTAAGTGTGATTCTATTTATAATTTTTCTTTGCCATTGCGTGTTTGTCTTTTCCTTTTTCTCTCTATCTTTTCTTTTTAAATAATATTAATTTTGTTCTTTTATATAATCTCATTATGAAGAAGAAGAAACCAAATAAACCAATTATTTACAATGCCTAAATCTTGTTTACACAAGTTTCTTCATTTCTTTCATAATTACAATGTCTAAATCAATGCTTAAACCAATTATTTACAATACCTAAATCTTTTTTACACTAGTTTCTTTAATTTTTTTTACTAATTAATTCAACAAAGCTCTTGCATTCTGGCCTTAATCAGAATTTAAATTATTTAATGAGTTTTTCATGTTGTTCGTCTTCTGTATCTTCAAAATATATCGATTTATAATGATATTAATATTTTAAATTATATTAATTTTTTGAATATATAAAAGTAATGTACTTTGAAAGTGCAATAAATGAACAACACCAAAAGTACAACAAAAAAAATATGCACTAAATAAAATTAATCTTTTTTAACTACTTTAAATTGTTTAATATGTAGTAATATGATTTTGTTTTTCACCATATGTTAAAACGATACCCAGTTAATTGTTAATTTTATAAATATTATTATTTAGTTATAAATTCTATTATATGTAAATGTAATTTAAATTCATCAATATTTATTTTGTAAATAATTTTAATTTTAATTGAGCGAAAAGTGATCATATGGTTGATTGTGTTTCTAAAAATTGAGAGACTTGATTGCATTTTTATTAATAAGGAAACAGAATTGAATAAAATAAATAAATATTAAAATTTAAAATTTAATTAAATTTTTTCTATGCATAGAATAATGATATAATATTTTAAATTATATTAAAACTTTTTTATTATATAAAAATAAGTGTATTTTGAAAGTACAACAAATTAACAACTCAAAAAACACAACAGAACATTTGAACTCTAAATTAAATCTCTAAATTAAATGAAATGGGACGTGTAAAACCCTAAAAAATGACGTTTTAGAATTGAAAGTGATTTAAAAATAGTGAGATTAAACTATTTTAATATTAAAAGGTTTTAGAATAAAACAAATTGTGATAAATTAGTTTTATTATTTTTAAACACAACATCTATTTAGAAATCACTTTTCTAGAGTTCCCTGACTTCTCTCAAGGAATTCTCATTCTCTGTCCGCCTGATTGAAGATATGAGACTGTAGGAGTGATCCTTATGACGAGCTCTTCAATCTAGACAAATTAGTTTCTTTAATCGCCTAAGTTATTTTCTACTTGTTTTCTCATGGGTCTTTCTATCCTGACTTGCATGTGATCCTTCTTCTAGCTGCATGTGAGGTTTTAATCATCAATATGAGTATTTATTTATCAGTGATCATAATGATAGGTCCTGATCGTTCTTGTGATGTTTCTATGTGTAAATAGAGTATCTTGTGTGGTTGGAGGTAGTTTGGAGTTCTTAAGAGTTGTTTGAGTCTTGTGAGTTGCATGGTTAGGTAAGGGAAGTTAGGTTTTTTTTGTTGAATTTTAGTGTGAACCAGTCATCTTGGTAGTTGAATGCACTGTTGTGTGTTGAATTTGATGAGTTGCTTGTTGTTTGATTTGTGCTAGGTCTTGATTTGGGGAAAAGCTTGAATATGTGATTTGAGCAATTGGGTATCAATCCTAAACTTTCTAAACCAATTGGAATAAAAAATAGGTTAAATAATTCCATTTTGGTCCCCATTTTTGTAAGAAAATCTCAAGAAGGTCCTCTCTTTTTTTTTTGTCTCAATTAGGTCCCTATTTTGGAATTTTTTTTACAATTAGGCCCTTTTCGTTAATAGTACACTAATATCGTTAACTATGTGCCACATGTCAACACATGTTTTTTTTTTATTCTTTTTGATTTTATTTTTCTATAATTTAAAAAACAAAATTGTCACTTGTCAAGCTGACATTGTACCACGTGGCAAAGACAGTGTGATATGGCAGTGGCAGTGCCACATGTTACTATTGAATGTGAAAAGTCTCAATATAGTTTTTATATTTGTTATTTTGTCTCAATTTGATCCCAATTTTTTAAAAACTGAATTAATTTCATCCCTATACCAAATTTAATTTTTATATAAATTTTACAATGGTATTTTTATTATAATTGATATTTTTAACAAAATTAAGTTTATTTAAATGTATATTTTGCATTGAAGATTATTTAAATTTTGTTTTAAATATTTATATATCTATAATTTATAGATAAATGTTAGAATTGCTATAAAAAAATTTATAAATTCAAATCTAAAATTTTAAAACAATTTTACAATAATTTAAAAAAAAATATTTATTTAAAATTTTACAATTCAATTTATAAAATTGTTATTTTTAAACCAACTTTAACATTTGTCTATAAATTATTGATATATAAAAATTTGAAATAATATTTAAATAAAGTTCAATGTAAAATAAAGACTTAATCTTGTTAGAAACATCATTGTGACATTTATACAAAGGTTAAATTTGTTTCAATTTGAACATGGATGAAATTGCTTCAATTTTAAAAAAATTGAGACCAAATTGAGGCAAAATAACAAATTCAGGGACTAAATTAAGAATTTTCACATTCAATAGTGAGATGTGGCACTGTCATTATGACATCACACTGCCTCTGCCACCTGACACACCGTTAGCTTGACACATGGAATTTTTTTTTTAAATTATAAAAAAAAATAAAAAAAAATTAGAGAAAAAAAGAAAAAAACCACGTGCTGACACGTGATACATAGTTAACTATGTTAGTGTACTACTAACGTAAATGACTTCATTGCAACGAATTTTCCAAAATAGGACCTAATTGAGAAAAAAAGAGAGAAAGGGACCTACTTGAGGTTTCCTTACGAAAATGGAGACCAATGGAATGATTTAACCTCAAAAATACTAAAGGAGAGGTGCCCAATTAATCAAGTACTCAAGTTCATTTTTGCCCAAAATTATATTTTCTGATGCACCGTTGGACACTAACTCTCCATGGTTGAGCGGTGAGCTTTGAACAACCCTAGTGTTAAAGGGTAGCCTTGCTCCCTTGAGCGCTAGGTGAGGCATTGCAAGTTTGGAGCTTCAGCTCTAAGGCGTTGTGCAACAGTTTCCATCGTTGGGCACTACTTAGCCCAAGAGCTTTTATGTTGAGCACCAAAACTCCACCGAAGAGTGGTGCATTTTGCGAGAGCTCTAGCACTGAGTGCCATCCCTGGCGCCAATTCCTATCTCTTTGGTTTATGATCCTTTAATTTGTTGTTATGTGTGACGATAAAAAAAAAATTCTATTTATTTATTTATTACAGTATACTTATAATTATTTAGACGCAAAAATTTATACACTAATATATAATTATATTTAAAATATTCACATTTATATATATATTTACAATATTATATACTTCCTATATCCACATTGTTTAGTACATTTTATATTTCCTACACTAGAAGAGGAAGAAGGGTTATTTATTTACAGTTTCCCCCTCATATGCGGTTTATCAAACATGTGGAGGGAAAAAGTTATGGAAAGGATTCACTTGGACTGTTGGGGGTAGATAAAAGGTAACTCCGATTTGTCCTTCGATGACAATCGGCGCGTTTGGAGCAGAGAGAAAAGTAATGGTAGAGTTTCCCGTTCCCTGAAATGTTACAGAATTATTCACTACATTGGCTTGCCATGCATTTCCCGGAAAAATAGCCACAATGACAGCGAAGAAGGGATCAGGCGTGTTCGGAGCAGCCATCTATGATAATGTTATAAAATTTTGTTTTTCATACACCATCATAAAATAGGGAAATAAGACAAATATCACATAAAAAAAATACAGTATATCATAATCAAATAAAATGAAATGAAATTTCTTCCAATACTATAAAACTGGATCTTTATTATACTTTTATAAAGATATTGATTAATTTTGTAGTGACTAGTCAGGATAAATGAGCTCATGGCCAACAAAGTAACTCAAGAACATCTCATCTTGAGTAATACTAACTCATTTAAATCCCCAAGGTCATACCTC
>Ga0209589_1007373_pt1 | contig 17733 bp, 10 predicted proteins | sample CowpeawhiteBW_FD_187525 | JGI IMG/M metagenome (GOLD analysis project Ga0209589, IMG submission 187525) | Root nodule microbial communities of legume samples collected from California USA - Cow pea white BW (SPAdes) (version 2) | ecosystem: Host-associated > Plants > Roots > Nodule | place: USA...
ATATATAAAACATACTAGGATACCGAATTAATTAGTTACAAGTCGAATAATTGAAATATTATTTATATTGAAATATTATTTATATATAATATAAATAATTAAGATAATTTATAATATTTGAGATTGAAGTATTTCAAACCATTTTTTATATACATTTTTTTTCTTATCATTGTATCTTTATTTTTTTATAATTGTAATTATTAATAAAAATTTAAATATTTCTATAACCATTTTTATTAACATAAATCTGCGAATAAAATCTGTGTTACATACTAAATGATATCCTCAATGAATACCGCATGATATGAGTTTTAATTACTCCCTTGCTAATATAAAGTATCATGGTATTCAATCCGTCTACCCATTTATTAATTATTAATGAATTTTATTTGGATACTTTTTAAATTAAATTAATAAAAATAAAATCATTACTAAAAACCTAATAATATAATGTTTAAAATTTGAATTCATATATTTGTATTTTTTATCTAGACAAATAAAACTATAAAGTTATTTTTGTAAGCAATTTAATTTTAAAATTTATATTTTGGCATAACTTATTTAAAATTTTATTTCAGAAAAATAAATTTATTTACATTAATATTTTATTGAATAATTTAATTTAAATTGTATCTTAAAATTATTTCTTTTAAGTTAATATTTAAAGTATTTGTTTCTTTGACTAATACTTTTATGTCTAAATTAGTGTTATTTAATTATTTTCTTATAGTAAAAGTTAAATTGGACCTTTTAACAAATTAAACCAGATCACAATGTGTTTCTATTAAATTCTATTTATTTACAAACAAATTATACTTATTGGAAAAGCTTTTCTTATTAAATAACTAAAAACATATATTTAATAATAACGTAGTATTACAGTTTTAATTTACATTTCACACAAAAAGAGATGGTATCTTTATTATAATCATAAAACATTTATTATTTTGGTTATTAATCGAGTAAATATAGTAACTATGATTAAATTTTGACTCACGTTAAATACTTATTATATATATTTTGAAATCTGCTAAACATGTGTATCAAAAGAATACGTAAAAATATATATCACCAATCACGGTAAAGAATAAGAATAAAACTAAAGAAGGAAGAGAATAAAACACACATAATTGTTACGGATTTGACTAGATTGTTAAAAACTTCAATTTATGTTTATGCATAAACTTAATAAGAAAAATGTTTGTCTTCCTCTTATAAAGAAAATACAAAAAGAATAATAACTCAATCATTACTTTTTCAATATTTTGAATATTCTTACCCTTACAACTCACACAAAAAGTATTTTGTGAATTTTAGATTTAATTTAACATTACAAAATTTGTTTATATAGAGTAAATTTGTCTTGTTATTTAGTCGATATAAAATATCTAATACAGCTTTTTCATATCGAAGAATATACATATAAAGTGTGAGACTAAATATTAATTGGTGGTCTGACAATGACTTGATAATGAATGACGCAATAGATTCAATAAACAACAAATCTTGTGAGAATAAATGTTATATAGCTTTGGTACCATTTTAAGAATTGTATTTTACGTTTAACTCAACCTTGTAAAATCGGTTTGTACGGTAAAGTTTGTACACACTTATATCATGTAAATTCGTCTTATCTGTAGTTGATGTGAGTCTTATTTTTAGTCGATATGAAATCTCTAACCTGTTTTAGATAGGGTTCTTATTATGCAATATAAAAATAATTAATTTCTTCTTAATCATATTGCTTATCTTAACAAAGTATATGACATTGTGATAAGTGTTTAACATATGACATACAATATGTGAATATATCATATGTTTTACACATGGTACTACCATCAAATAAGTCTATGAGACATACTCCTTCAAAAGAGCATAGTAGTTATGACATTTTTTATCATATGTTATTGACACAAACATTCTTTACTCATAAGATATAAGGATGACTTAATAATAAAGTTTGGAGGGAATATGAGAAAAGTTGAGGGTTCACTCCCTCCGTTAACAATTTAGAGATATAAGGTTAGTTTGGTAGATTTAGAATGGAAGTTAAGAGAATGTGCGAGTTCAAGTCCCTTCTGTAACATATACAAACATCATTATATAATATTCCCTTCACTAACATATAAAAACATCATTATATAATATTGATTTAATTAGTAAAGAGAATCAAAATAGTAATTGAATTAACACTATTTAAAATAGTAGTATGAAGAAATTCAAAAATACAAAAAAAAAAAAAAAAAAAAAATAAAAAAAAAAAAATAAAAAAAAAAAAAAAAAAAAATAAAAAAATAAAAAAAAAAAAAAAAAAAAAAACTTCTAAAGGTATTGTTCTTTTTCTTCAAACCAAAGTTCCATCACATGCATTTCTTCACAGTTCAAACAAATAAGTCAATCTAAACAATAACTAAAGCAATCTAGACATTAACAACAGCAAACTATTGCATGCACACCGTCTAAGCTAAAATTATTATCTAATATTTATACACAAGTTATAATATTTATAAACTACTGTTAAATTCATATAATTTTACTACTTATTTATTAAAATATTGAGTTTTATAATGAAAGTATGGTTTAAATTTATATAGCTGTATAATTTTAATTTTTTAATGGTTTATTAATTCAATATCTTAACTGGTTAAGATATAAAAATATTTGTTTTTGGGTGTGGGCTAATTACAAATTTAAAACTCAATAATCATTTGACGGTTAAAAAATGTGGACTTATGAACTGAAAAATCGGCTATTGCTATCTACACTCCCTGATTTCTCTTCTAAACGCAGTTTCTTTTTTAATTCTTTTATTTAAAACAACATATTCATCCTTGTTTTTGTCTTTATTAATTTATATTTTAAAAATACTTTCTAAAATTATAAAAATTAAAATATGCTCTGGAAAGTAGTAAAATCGGTTGAAGGAGTATTTTCCGAATCACTCTTACCACTTCTTTGTTATGGAAAATACTTTTCAGAATATTAATAAAATAAAAATGTGGTGTAGAAAATAATTATGAAATGTAAGTAGAGTATTTTGAAAAATTAGTTTCTATATTTTGAAATGTACTTTCAGAAACATTTTTTAACATGAAGTACATTTTGGTTTGTTGGATTGTATAAAGAGCATCATAAAAATATTTTCTAATTAGATCATGAGAGCGTATGAGTGCAAAGGAAGTAAGAGTGATTTGAAGAAGAAAAATACGAGAAAAATAAAGGTAAAATACGTAAGTAAAATAAACAAAAAAGAGTGTGTACATGGTAAAGAAAGATGAGTTAACATAAAATGGGAAGGTAAATGGAAATTGCTTCCTGGACCTATCAATTCCTTCCTCACCCCATAAATTTCTTCATGCACATCAATTTTCGTAAATGACCACTTTACCCTTCTAAAACTGACTTCCATGTTATTAATTCGGGAACAGGCTTTACGGAACAGAATTTCTGGAATAATATTTCTTGAGCATATTCAAAAGATCTCAATTACATCCGTATGTTGAACCAAAACAGTTTTCATTGCATCAATCGTATCTAAACATGTCAATTATTACTAATGCTGAGAGAATGAAATGATATGGATTCATCATGAGATGTGTAGCATGAAAATTATGTGAAAGTAACTTGTACACGTCTATTTTTAACTAGTCATTACTTTATCTCAACGAGATAAATTTAATAACCTTAATATACAAAGTGTGATATTTGACATATATATAAAATCAAATATGTTCAAAAGACAATGTATGCATACATAAAATCAAACATAGAACATAAAACACATAAAAGTGACTAACTTCCACTAAACCAAAGATTTCTCAAACTGTAAAACACCCATATGAGCAACATGCTTATGAAAAACTTTGGGTGGAAATCCAATAGTAAGAGGTCTACTATCATGGAGTTTGTCCCATGTGTTTTATGGAAATTTGTCCACTTTGTATACTTTCTTTAACAACTAGGAACTTGATGTCAATGTGCTTTGACTTGCCAAAGCTCCTATTGTTGTTTGAATAAAATACAACTGATTTGTTGTCATAGTATAACTTAAGTGGTCTTTCAATTCCTTTCACAATGTGCACCCTGTGACAAAATTCCTCAACCATATTCCTTGATTTGATGTCTCATAGCACGCTACAAATTATGCAACCATAGTGGATGAAGTCGTAATACTTTGCTTGGCACTGCGCCAAGAAACTGTACCACCTGCTAACATGAAAATGTAACCTGAAGTGGATCTTAAGCTATCTTGGCATCCTACAAAATCTGAGTCAGAATAGCCAATGATCTCCAATTGATCTGACATCTTTATGTGAGCATGTATTCTTTTGTTATCTGTAAATACCTCATTACTCTTTTTACTGCTTTCTAATGATCGATCTTGAATTGCTTAAATATCTGCCTAATACCCCAACTGTGTATGCAATATCTGGACGTTACTTGGGCATACATCAAACTCCCTAACTGATCCATAATGAATCTTTTGCATTGATTGAGACTAAACTTGTCTCCCTTAGCAACTAGAGTGTCACATGATTTACAATCCTATATGTCAAACCTTTTAAGCACCTTTTCGATAGAACTCCTCTATGATAATCCTAGAATACCTCAAGATCGATCTCAGTGTATCTGAATTCCTAATACAAAGGAGGCGTCCCAAGATCTTTTATTTTAAAATTTCTAGATAGAAATCTCTTAGTTTCTTGCAGCATGTATATATTGTTGGTGGCAAGAAGTATGTCATCATCATACAAGACCAAAAAAATGTACTTGCTCCCACTAAATTTGTGATACACACAATTATAAACAACATTCATCTCGAAACCAAATGCGAGAATCACTTGATAAAATTTGTGGTACCAATGACGAAATGCCTGTTTTAGCCCATAAAAGGATTTTGTCAATTTGCAAACCATATTTTTTTGGATCTCCTAACATAAAGTTTTATGGTTGCATCATATAAATCGTCTCGTCAATGTTGCCATTAAGAAACATCGTCATGACATCTATTTGATGAAACTCCAAATCAAAATGTGCAGCAAGAGCCATGATTGTTCTAAAAGAGCCTTTCGATAAAACTAAAGACAAAGTCTCTTTCAGGTCTTGAGTATAGCCCTTTACCAAAAGACGTACCTTATACCTCTCTACGTTACCTTTGGAATCCCTCTTGTTCTTAAATATCCATTTACAACTAATGGGTTTCACACCTTCTGGTAATATGACAAGTTCTCAAACCTTATTGTTTTGCATGGACTTATACTCCTCATTTATTTCATCAATCCATTTTTTTTGAATTAGGATCTTACATAGCTTGACGGAAGTTGACTGGATCATCTTCTATCATACCATTATTTTCCTCACTTTCTTACAGAAATACCACATAATCATCTGGAATAACACTTCTCCTTTCTCTCATGGATATCCATAAAGATTCTTACTCATGAAACATAGGTTCGACATCCACAAAGATTTTTTCTCAATAAGGATCTTGAGTTTGTTCTTGTAGTGGTTCTGAACTTGCTTCATCAAAAGCAATTGTATCAATCAGATATGGAATTGTCACCTATTCTTCCTTTAAGACAATGTCTCTAATCTTATTCTTCTTCACAAATTCAATATCCTTAAAGAATGTGGCAGTTTTATAACCCTTGTATCCTTTAGAATAACTGATAAAGTAGCTACTCACTTTTTGAGTTCAATTTCTTTTCATTTAGCTTATAAGGTCTTGATTCATTAACCCCTTTATATAACATTTGTCGATTACTTCTTTAATTTCAATATTTCTAATTTAACTCCTCATCAAATTAAAATATTGTTTATGATCTCTATACAGTTAATCTTATATGACATATATGCCCTTAGTCATAGATTTAAATTAATTATATATAATCCAAATTGCTAATAGTTTGATGGGGTGGAGGAAACAATTAGCAAGGTAAATAACACAAGTGTTGGTAGGGGGAGCTACTTCACCTATGAATGAAGAATGGTTTTGATGATGTCTACTGGATTAGAATAGAACATAGATTGGGTCTAGCTAGGTTATGCATTAGGCTAATAGTTTTTCTTTATCTGATGTAAATTAGACCTGCTTTATGCTGCATTGGACCATTACACTCTTGCTTGTGCAAACATGAATGACTAGCTGTTTAACTAATGGATTAGTTGTGAGTATTACACTAAGGCATTGAAAATACACTCACGATAATCGATTAGGTAAATTGCTAATCCATTAATGACAGCAAAGAAAGCTGTATAAAAGCTGGTTTTAAAATCTGTTTTAAGTCTGGAGAAAATTGATAGATTACAACAGTTTTCTTCTAAGAGAGAGCCTTCTGAGAGTCACAGAGATATTGAGCATTATGGAAGATCATTCAAGTGCAGATCCAAGAAGATTGATAGTTGATTCTACCATGATGGGTCTTGCTTGAATCAAGGAGCATATTTTCAAATCTGCACAACATAGGTGTATTCGTTTCTTAATTCTGCTTATTGTATTCCTGATTATATTTGCTTCATTGTGTGAAGTGTAGGCCTAGGTGCAATTGTGTGGATGCATTGCTCCTAGGGGGAGTTCTTGATTGGTAGATCAAGTTCTTGGGTTTTAGGTTCTTGAATTATATAGGTGTGCTTGTAATTCTTGGATCCTATCTGTTTAGTGGAATCCTCCTAAGTGTGTTACTTAGGAGAAGACTGGATGTAGATTCACCTTGAATTGAACCAGTATAAATTGTGTGTCTTGCTTCTTTCTTTTCTCTCATAATCTTTCTTGATTGATTTAAACAGTCCATTAACCCAGAACTGTAAAATTGATTAATTGAGCTTTAAAACCTAAAGATTTATTGAAGATTCATCTTAAACCAGATAAAAGCCTATTAATCAATTCAGACTCCTTTGTGATTAAGATAATTAGACAAATCTGCTTTTAACAACAAGTAGGTTGAATTATCAAACATTTATTTTCGGGGATGTGCTAATTGCAAATTGGAAAAGTATGGATGCATTGTTTGGATGAAAAAATTGGGCTTGTGAACTGAAAGTCATGCTTGCCAGGGTGTAATTGAACTAGGCTTTTTTTTCTTCTTTCATGCAATCCTATTATTACTAATTGTACTTCTATACTAACAGAAAAAAGATTAAAAGATCTTTTCTCAGTGCATTACGCCACTACTTTTATTATTACTGGCGCTGTGGCATCATTGTTGCACTTTTGTTCTCAACTGCACCGTTTGGCAGGAAGAACCAAAATATGAAAAGATAGAGCTGTTTGGGAGAAAGTGTTATTTTGAAAACTTATTCTGAAAACACATTCCAGAAAGTATCATTTATGTTTCAGATTTTTTTTTTCTGAAATATGTTTCACATGTTCTGGAGAGTGTATTCTAGAAAACGTGTTCCAGAAATCCTATTCTAGAAAACGTGTTCCGAAAGTTGTGGACAATATCATTTTAAAAATAATTTGGGTGCAATTACAAACTATAGGGGTACAGAAAATAAGCTGTCGAATTAACCATTTCATGTTGGGCCTAGGCTACTTATTTTCTAATTTTCTTTTGCATATGAAATGGGGAATGGTCCTCCTTTGCAATTTAGTCTTTTTTTTTTTATTCAATGTTACTATATTATGTTTGTTAATAATGTAGGAAAATCTATATCTTAGGTGATTCGACAATTCAAGTTAGAACACCATATGTTTATATTTTCTCTTTATTATAAGAAAATTTTGAAATACATTTAAAAATAAAATGTAAGCATTCTTAAAATAAGATTGATATAAGATTTTTTTAAAATTTGTTATGAAGTAAAATACTAATTACAGAAAATTAAAACATGATTAAAAATTTAAAGTTTTCAATAAAGTGAAAAAACAAAGCAAAAGAGGTTGAATTGTATTTTTCTTAGAAGTACTTAGAAAACTTAACACTTTTTGTATTTCTTTTAGAATATGTTTTTCCTTTAAGGTAAAAAGAGAGAAAGATATAGGAGATTTTAATGATTCACCCCAATCATGAAACTACCTTCATTTCTTGAAAATCTCCATATTTCACTAAAAACAAAATTTACAACTAGTATTTTTTTTTTGTCCACTTTTAGTAAAAGAAAAAAACTCAATTATTCTGTTTACTTATTTTTCTAAACAATTACTACTCCAAGTTTTTTTTTTCAATAAAGTATTTGGCTTTAATCACTTATAATAAAATAATTAAAAGGAGTTATAATCCAAAACGTCTAAAATAGATAAATATAAGGATAAACTTATATTTTTCATAACTAAAAACATTCAAAGATACAATAGTATAGAGTTTTCCAAAGCTTGAGTATCATGAAGACATTTTTTTTTTCAAATAGACATATAGATAAATAGTTAAATAGTTCTACTTTATTTTTTCATATTTGAAATTGCTTATATACATAAGTACCGAAAAAAGATAGTCATTATACTCACTTGCTATTGTTTAATGCTTAATGAGGTAATAAAAGACCTTAATATTAAACATTAAATTATATTTAATTTATTTAATTAATAGGTTTTACGCCATGGATTATTTTTATGTGAATATTTTTCTCCGTTAATGTCAAAAAAACAATATAAAAAATTCCAAGAATAATATTAAATAACACGTGTGTGTATATATATATATATATATATATATATATATATATATATATATATATATATATAAAATCATAAAACATTTATTTGTATTTAGATCATATATCATCTAATATAGATATAATTTTGTCTAATAAAGATCATAAATAATACTTCATTTGATACCTTAAAACATGATAGTGTATGTTATTCACGAGAATAAGATTTTTAATTATTTATTCCAACAATAACTAATTATCAAAATATTAATTTATTAATAATGATATAAATAATTCACGTAAGGGTAAATTAAATTTCATCCCTTAATATATTTTTATTTAAATTATATTTCCATCCCTTTGTATTTAAACAAGTCTTTAAATGATTTTTCTTCTACTATTCTCAACATCATTGGAAGTTAGCTTTAAATTTTATTGTTGAAACTCAGAAGATAACATAAAGAATTTGTAAAGTTTCAAATTCCGTACTATAAAGTTTAAAGCTTCATTCTTTTTTTTTTCTCTAAAGTCTTAAAACTAATGATAAAGTGGTCAACATTGTTTAATCACTCCCAAAAAAAAAAAATGTTCAACATTACTAACTAATGATAGTGAAAATAATAGGAAAACATATTTATAAAGAAACTCGTTCATGACTTTAAAAGTAATGAAAAGTATAAATTTTAAAAGAAAATGGAAAATCCACATAATTTAAACGTTTTTAAAAGAGATAAATAATAAGTGATGGCTTTGAAGTATTACAGAATATGCAATGGGGGTAATGATCTCTAAAAAATGGTATTGATAAAAAAATGTACTGTGATCAAAATAAAGACTAAAAGATGGGTACGTTTTAAAAATAAAAATTATGGTTTAAATATGTTTTTGTTAACTTTCAATTGTTCACAGATAATAAATAATAATTTGACTCCAAAATTGAATAATAGTATTTTACTCCACAATTGACAAGGACATTTTGTTGCTAGATACTAGAAAGGTACTTCCTTTAACTATTTGTGCTTAAAATCAATGCCCCTTACTTTCTTATTTATCATCATTAATTTCTTCTATTAGCCAATTAATGACCGACAAACTAATCCAACAAATCTAATGAGATATTAGTTTCTAATTCGACTAATTTCAAACAATGATGGCTTACATATATAAAAGTAAATAATCACTAAATACTTCTAATATTATGCACTAGAGTTTACTTTATATATATTGTATTTAGTTAACACTTTGTTTTACTTAATAAATATAAAAGAATTAAAAATACAGATTATGATTTTAGTATTCTAAATGAAGAAATAATTTAAAACAAAAAAAAAACCATATAAAACTACTTTTAGAAGTTCTTGCCTCTCATTTTCAAGCTACCAATCTTATCCCCTTTGATTTTCTGACTCCCATAGAGATTCCTCCTTGGGTCACATGGAGAAACATAAAAATAAAAAATAAAAAATTATGTTTCGTTTTGGAAATTTTTCTTAACAAGAATTGCTTTTGGGTAAAAAAATTGATTTCATGCATTTGAACATTTTAAGCTTAAAACTATGTTAAAAAAAAATTTCTATCACATATGTCATTTTCAAGATACTCCCTAGTTCTCAATACTTTTTCCTCTCAATTTCATACTTATCCTTTTTAATTTATTATAAAATTATTGTTTTGTTGAATTCAAACAAAATTAATTATTTTAAAATCATTTTCAGCTCACTTATCCAATCAGAAAGTTTTTTTATTATAATTTACCATAGGAATGATGTATGATCAATTATTAAAAATACTTTAATTTTCATAAATATACACTATATAAGCTTATAGAGAGAATGATACTCCTTAGAGAGATTTAGATTGATGTTCTTATATAAACAAAAATGAAAGAAATGATTTTTTTTCATAAGTCAAAATATGTTATATATAGACTAAAAGTTTTTAGATGTGTTTTCTAATGCATGATTACTTTTATATTTATCAAAAAATGTTATTTTTTTTTTCTGAATATTCCTACCCATAAGAATGAAGTGTTAAGTTTGAAGGTGTTTATGAGAAAAGTAATAATAATGGAAAGAGGAAACTTTGAGTTGTGATTGAATTGGGTGCAATGGCATGATGGGATAAAGGCCCTAAAGGCCCCCACATTGGATCTTCTACATGAACCACTATCTCTTAGAGTGACCCTTACCCACCACCACCATTTTTGAATTTGAGCTTTTCTCATTCCATAATCCAACCCTTTTGCTTTAATAATATTATTCTATCTCACATCACCCCATAACAATCATCTCCATGGAATCAAACTATGACAACCTCCATTCCATCTTCTTCAACTTCCATCTTTTAATATAGAAATCACCAAAACACAAAAAGAAATAACTTCAATTAAAAAATTAAATTAAATATTTTTTTGAAAAAAAAAATCATATTATATATCACTATTTACTATGATGTATCAATGATACTATAAATATTTAATTAGTTAATATTATTATTATTATTATTTAGTTTTTGTTGTCTTATTCTTTTCCATTCTTTCTCACCCTCTCTCCTAAATTTTCACATTTGATTTTCTTGTTGTCCATCTTCATCCATCTTCCCCATCAAATAGGGGTTCATATGCACCAAATATCAAAGGTTTCACCATTTTTTTAAGGTTAAAATACCTTTTTGGTCTCAATTTTCGTCAAATTTTTTCAAATAAGTCCTAATTTTGGTTTTGTGTTCAAATAGGTCCTAATTTTCGTCAATTTTGTTCAATTGGGTCCTTTTTTGCTAACACTGTTTAAATCATTAACGACCATGAACAGTGACTGCCACGTGTCACTTCGTGTTTTTTTTGAATATCTTTTTAGAATTTTTTTGATTTTTTTTTTAAAATGTACACATGTCAACACAGTAGCGTGCCACGTGTCACTTCGTGTTTTTTTTGAATTTTTTTTTATTTTTTTAGGATTTTTTTTAGAATTTTTTTAAAGTTTTTATAAATGTCCACGTGTCAACCCAGTAGCGTGTCACGTGCCAAAGTCAATGTTCTATATTCAATTTGGTCCTTATATTTGTTATTTTTGTTCAATTTAGTCCCAATTTTTGTTTAAAATTGACCAATTTTGTCCTTATCAAAGATGTGACCAAATTTAATTTTTTTATCAAAGTTATAATGATGTGAATTTTAATATATTATATAAAAATATTTAATAAAAAATGTGAATTTTAATATAAAAATTAAATTTGATTTTCATTTGGAGAGGGACCAAATTGGTTAATGTTAACAAAAATTGAGACCTAATTGAACAAAAATAACAAATATTAGGACCAAATTGAATATAGAACATTGATTTTGACATGTGACACACTACTGGGTTGATACGTGGACATTTATAAAAAATTCAAAAAAATCACGAAGTGACACGTGGCACGCTACTGTGTTGACATGTGTACATTTAAAAAAAATTAAAAATAAAAATAAAAAAAATTCAAAAAAACTACAAAGTGACACGTGACAGTCACTGTTTATGGTCATTAATGATTTAAACGGTGTTAGCAAAAAAGGACCCAATTGAAAAAAATTGACGAAAGTTGAGACCTATTTGAACACAAAACCAAAATTATGACTTATTTAAAAAAACTTAACGAAAATTGGGACCAAAAAGGTATTTTAACTTTTTTTAAATATAAGAGAATTTAAAAGAGATGGATGATTAATTTTAGAAGGAATTTTATAGTTTCTATGAAACATTAATTTAGTTATTTTTTGCTTTTTCTTATTAAATGTTATGAATGTTTTTTATTAAAAATAATGAGAATATAATTTTAAAAGCTATTAATAATTAAGACAAATTTGATGTATTGTTTTAAAAATGCGACAAACATTACTTGGTTAATTATTTCTATTGATCTATATCATTAATTAAAAATGATCTATATAATAATAATAATAATTAATTTATGTCATAATTTTAAAATGCCTTATATCAAGGATCGCCTAGAGTAATCAATAGTTGTGTTAAGACCAATTACACGTGTCATATAATAATAATACATGTTCACTATCTTCTGGTCTAGAAATTAAAGCTAAGGTTAAATCACAAATAGTTTGTCCTTAATATATTAAAATGTCTATTCAAGTCGTAGTAAACTTACTTAATATTAAAACCATGATTCATATGCAATCAGTAAGCTTAAGATCAAGACTATTAGAAAAAGAACTTAAACTACTCTCTCTTTTAATTTCGATTGAAATTTTGTGTTAGTACTACTAAAAAATTATTAAACTACAATTAATTTAAAGATAAAAAATAATTAATTCTTATATTAATTAAGTTAGACACTATTTTATACACTAAAAATTATTTACATTTAAAATACATAGTTTTTATTATTTAATAAAAAATTATAATTGATTTGTGAATCATAATTTAAATTGATCTCTAATATTAGTTACTAAAATTTTAATTATATATTATTATTATATTTTAAATTAGCTTCTAATTAATAATAAAGGCTAATAATAGTAAGTAGGTAAATCCTTGATAACAATCAATTTAGACTTTCATTCACAAATTAATTATACATTCTTATTAATAATAGAAACTATTTTAGATACCAATATGTATCGTCCCACCCTACATGTCGATCGCGAGACATGGTAGACCTTGGGGAAGGGAAGCCAGTTAAGCAAAGAGATGATCTCGCGGACGAGGCAGACAGCTTGTCGAATAGACCGACGAGCAGGTCTCCTAGAGGATCCACTCGTCAAAGGTAAAACAGGCAGCTCAGAGGTTGTCCGTTATGTCCGTAGGTGTCCAGATAAGTCAACAGGGTGCTCGACCATAGGATGCACACATCAGGTCGGACAAATGGCGAGCCACTTATGCAACAGAGAACAAGACAGACAGATGCCAAACGATAAACAACTGTGTGCAAATGACTTGCGGGTGGGCCTTAAGAACATCAACAGGCCCATACTCCAACTTAGATATATATTTCCGAAAATCCAGACAATTATCCCAAAATACACGCTATTTGCGAGATATTAGGATAGTGGACTGTTGTAACCATCAAACCCCTCTTTTCTAGGAGAACAAACCCAGAGCAGTTGGGAGGTAGCCTTGTAAATATGAAGGGAACTCTCAATGTAGGGGGTCAAATTTTGGAGACAGAAAAAGGAGACTTTTCTTTATTTTTGTCCTGGTGAAGTAGAGCTTTGAATTTGTGACCAAAACACAATAGTTTTTAGTTTATAATTAATCAATATAATGACTAATTATTTTTTTCTCTAAATTAATTATTCTTTAATGATTTTATTACTTTGTAGTAAATTTAATACACACATACAAATTAAAACCAATGATAATTTGTAAACACATCCATCTCAATTTATTGAATTCTTTTACAATAAAAAAAATATAAAATTATCAAATATATAACTTCAGATAATTGTTCAAAAGGAATTATTTCAGCCATGGTTTTTTCGTGAAATGAAACTAATAATTGATTCCTCTCTCAACACCCACGTGAAAAAAATGTTACAATTAGTTAACGTGTATTCTACTTGATCGTGCTTAAGTTAAAAGACCTAAATAGAAGAAAAGAAAGAGAAACAAGAAATTAGGTTTTGTTTGTCGGACGAAGAGAAAGAAAATTGAGTTTGTTGAGTGGTGTTTGTTTGAAGCCAACACCTTTGAAATTAAGTTTTGTGAATTGTGTGATTATGCATGAAAGAACTGTGTTGTAGTAAGTGGGTGACTGAAATAATATTATTTTTAATTTTTTAAAATTATAATTTATAAGTTTTTGGAAGCATATGGATCCAAAAACTTTGCATGGATCAGCATTAACCATTTAGACAAAGATTAAGTGGATCATTTTTATTAAGCCTCTATCAATTAAAATAACTATTTCCACTTTTTTTTTTCACTTACCTAGTCTCTATTAATTAAAACAACTTTATTTTTCATTTTTTAATATTTTCCGACTGCCTTATTTCCATCATTCAATTTAAACAAATATAAAGAAAAAAAAAAGATTACAAGTTTTAAATATGCAAAACCGAAGACCAATTTGATTGAATAATCTATTATCAAAACAATGCTCTTTAAAAAAGATTCTAGGAATAGGGATTGATTTTAGGGATAAGAGTCGAACTTTATTACAAAAAAGTTTGCAAAGTCACTTTATTTTCTTTGTAGCAAAGTGTTGAGATTAACGTGTAATATACCGTTTAATAGAGATTAAATAGTTTATTATTCAATGTATGCATGCGAATGATACAACAATCCTTAGGTAACGGTGGAATAAACGGACTGGATTTGACGGGACGGCATATGGCTGTCTATTTTAGTTCGATCCCGGTTAATTTGAGGATCAAAATATAGGTGAGCTCGTTGACTTTTATATTTTAATTTAAAATTAAAAAAAATATTTATAAAATAACATTTTATATTACATTATTTAATAAATAAATAAATAATAATATTGTAATTTAAATTATTAATAGTAATTTAATATATAATTATAATAATTATTTTAATTTATCTAATTAAATTATTAACAATATTTTTAATATTCATATGTATATAAGTAAATTTTAAAAATTAAAAAATTGAAAAAAATTAAAAAAAATTAAAAGATTACAAGTATCTCAGTTTGACCCGTTAGTCCGTCGTGTAGGGCATGCGACGACCAAATTTCTTTTATATGTTACTATTATTTTTTTTATATTATACTTATAAATTTTAACACATAATTTTACAAACATACTTAAAATATTCATATATACATATATTTATATATTTTAGAGTATTGTATGTCTTTAATATTTATGTCATTTGGTACATATTATATTTTATACACTAGAAAAAGGAATATTATTTATTTACAGTTTTCTCCTTGTATATGAGTCTTTAAACACATGAAGAAAAAATGTTATGAATAAAATTTACTTAGACTATTGGGGGTAAATAAAAAGTAAATCCAATTTGTTCTTCAAAGATAACTAGTGCATTTGGAGCTTTTAGGAAGGTGATGGTAGAATTTCCTGTTTCTTGAAATGTTATAGAATTATTTATTGCATTTGTTTGTTAGGCATTTCCTGGAAAGACCATCACAATGTCAATGAAGAAAGGGCCATGCATGTTAGGACTAGAGATGGCTAATAAACTCGTCCTAGTTAGTATTGCCCGAACCCGTCTCCATTTTCATAAGGAATTCCTGTATTGATTGGGTATGGGTAAGGGTATGGGTATGGAGAATTGTGACGTCTCGAAAATTATATCCTCAAATTCGTAAGACGTCACATTCATAAAAAAAAATCAGAGAGTACATAGTTTGAAATATGGAGGTATATAGTACCCCAAACATATCCATAACAAGTAAAAAGAGGCTCCACATGGCCAAAACAAAGCACAAAGTCTCATCCCGAACGAGAGAAACTTAAACTACTAAAATTCCATCAGTTGTGGGCTCCATAGTGAGTCCGATACCCGTCCATAATCATCACGCTGCAACATCCTTATTATCGCTACCACTGCCAGGGGTTCTCACATCTGCTCACATCAATAAGATTGATGATCATCACAATGGAGGAAACCACACACACAATCGTACAAACAAGCGAAGGGTAAGCTAGTGAAAAATGTCCTTATATCATAACACTCAACATCAAGTTCATAGTCAAGCATAAATAACATACATCCACACAAGAGGTACCAAACCATATAAGACACCAAGACTTGACTATTCGGATACATATCACGAGGCACCACCACGAGATCTATGGAATTATGTCCTAGCAGTGAGGCACCACCACGAGGCCTTCGTGAAATTACGTCCGTTCATGAGGCACCACCACGAGGCCTCCGTGGAATTACGTCCTGGCCTTGAGGAACCAACACGATACCCTCGTGGAATTACGTCCTTATGTTGAGGCACCACCATGAACTTTCGCTAGGAGGGTCCATGGAATTATGTCCATTAGATGAGGCACCACCATGAGCTCCCACTAAGAGAGTCATGGGATTACGTCCTCCCCATACCTTGTCCATGTTTCACCAACCAATCATAGAATTTCCATGCATATCAATCTCATGCCAATATTGATGTAAACAACCAAACATCCAAGCATATATCATACCAAGCTCATGCCATACGCATCGACTTCCAGCCCTAACATATCATATGAAGTATATATGGCATCATAACTTGAGCTATTTAAAACACCCATCAACCAATCATGTGAAACATACGCATATGCACTCAACTCTGCCAATCTCACTCAAGCTAAAGAGCTCTCACTCAAGCGAGAGAAACCCCTCGCTCAAGCTACCTGCTCTCGCCTGAGCGAGACTGCAAACAAAGGGTATGTCGAGGTCTTGCTCAAGCTAGCCCAACTCGCTCAAACGAGACCACTCTCGCTCAGGCGAGTGGCCTTCGCTTAGGTGAGCCCTCGAATCAGAGAGAAAGGTGGGTCGCAACTTCTCGCTCAGGCGAGAGCTCCTCACTTAAGCGAGAGCTTTTCATTTTGAGCGACCAACAGCTCGCCTGAGCGAGTTTAGCAGGACCTCCCCTGCTCTCATGCGTGCCAAGCCTGAAAATCATCCAAGACAACACAAGCAATGTTTTTTCATACGACAAACAACATGAATCAAGCATCCATAACGTAGAACAGGCCAAGCATGCGAAAATGACTTAAAATAGTGAAACCCTAGCTTCCTTTACCTGTAAAGAGCTAGCGGAAAACCTCGACACCTAAGCTACGAGTACCACAGTTTGAGAACAGAGCCGAGGAGCTGAAAAAGAATGGTGGAAACATATCCCAAATGAGTTACTATGGTGAATCCTAGGCTAGAATCACGAAATTCCAACTAAAGGGGAAGAGTACGAACTGAAAATACTTACGTGGATGAGGGAAAGAGTTAAACTCCCTTGGAATCGAATGGGTCTCAAAACCCTAACAGAGCACTGTCGAAAGAATTAGGAGAGCAAGGTGGCGATGCTTCTGTAGAGTGGCGGAAAAATGAGAGTGTTAGCTGGGATTAGGGTATTTGGTTCCTTATGGGCCAGCCCCCAGGCCCAACCAATATGGGGCAGCCCCTTTAGAATTAGGGTAGAGTAAAAAAAAAAAAAAAGGGGGCCTTACAG
>Ga0209589_1007377_pt1 | contig 17728 bp, 5 predicted proteins | sample CowpeawhiteBW_FD_187525 | JGI IMG/M metagenome (GOLD analysis project Ga0209589, IMG submission 187525) | Root nodule microbial communities of legume samples collected from California USA - Cow pea white BW (SPAdes) (version 2) | ecosystem: Host-associated > Plants > Roots > Nodule | place: USA...
CGGTGGGGATGGGGATGGGTCAAAAGTTGTATACCCGTTGGGTTTGGGGATGGGGATGGAGATGAATTTTTATTATGGGGATGGGGATGGGATCATGATACCCGTACCCGCCCCGCCCCGCCCCGTTGTCATCCCTAGAGGAAAGACTTCTAAAGTAGGTTATATCCTTGTATACTAATTATTGAATAAGTTATATTTAGCTTCAAATAGTTTCATAGTTGAATTGCTTAATTTTAAATACTATTAAACTTACTTCAGTGTAAGTTTTGTTTTATTTTTTGAATGGAGATGTATGATGTACTTATTCCACCTGATAATATTTTATAGACATTAAATTCCATCAGTCCAATAATTATACGAAGAGTTCGTGAGAAATAAATCAAATTTATACACATTTTACAATTTAAAAATTATTGGATATTTTATCAATCAGCTTTACTTTGACATATGATAAAGTTTTTATATATAATATAAGAAATGTTGATTAAAAAATTATACATACATAAATATTTTATATTTTATTTATATAAAATTTACACGGATGATAGACAAGATATTATATGATTTAACGGTACAAATCTTATACTTTATAAAAAGTTATGGAGGAGAATAAATGTAAAAAACTTAATTCAAAAGCAAGTTGATCCTTATGCTTTTCTTTTTTACTGTCAAGTTTTTCAAACTAAGCAGATCCTCTTTTTATGTGGTCAGTTGCTGTATGCTCTTTTTACTATTGATTTCATAAATTTAAATAAAAAGTATTATTCTGGGTAAAACAAAAACAGTAATACATTTGGAACAAGATATAAGAATGATGAATATTTAGGAAGTTCAATTTTCCCTTAATGCAATTCTTCTTATGTATGCTACAAAATGTCTTTCAAGAATTTATAGCCAATATAACGTTAAAAGTTAAAAAGTCACCAAAGTTACATTTTTTTAAATGTTAAAATCCGATTCTCATTTTATTATTCATAAATTATTATAATAACTCATCATTATTATCATTATTATATTTTTATTTTAATGTCTCTTCAACTGAGATTCCATAAAAACCTCTTTGAACGCAAGAGGTTCAAAAAGTGAACTTCATATTTTTAAACAAGATATTTCATAAAAGAAAAAAAAAGTTATATATTAAAATAGAACAAATATTTCGAAGTACATTCGCTCAATTTGTTGGCATTGATTTATTATTCATGATCGTGTCATAGCAAAAAATACAGTAATGTGTGTTGTCAATTGTTTGCATAATATAACAATATCCCATAACCTAGAACATAGTTCAAAAAACCAGAAAGTCCAACCAATTTATGATCTCCAAAACCCACTCAACTCTGAAACGGTTAAAACCCAATCAAATTGGTTCAAAACCATCAAAAGACAGTAAAACATTGTTGAGGAAAATTAATTTGTTCGATTTTTTTTTAAATGTTCTACGTTCTATTTTTTTATTTAATCTGAAATACGTTTAAGATGGATAAAACTCGTATTTAGAATTGCAAGTATACATTATTTTGTCAATTATCATTAATTTTATCAAAGAAAACATTTTATTTAATGAGCTACATTAAGTAAAATTATTATGCCTGAATTTTGCATCATTGTATTAATTATGTTATTTGGAGCTTGAGACTTTATGATTCTTCTAAATTAATTCTAAGTTATTTAACTCTGAGTGGTAACTACTCAGTACAAGGCTTGTAAATGGTTTTAGATAACATATCAGAAAGATCTTATTTTCAGAAAACTCTTACTCTGTTTTTTTCTTTTTTTGTTTTTCCATTCTCTTTTGAGTTCCTTTATCAGAGAACTTCTACAATATCTGTTTTCATAACAATTTAAAATAGTATAATTAAAAATATAAATTTAGTTATTTTCGACAACGATTATTTAAAGTCTAGTTTTTTTACACTGATTCAATTACATGTCCCATCTCTAATATAGGCCAAAAATGCATTAATGTGAGTCATCAATTGTTTAGATAATAAACATACATCCATAGTGTCAAATAAAAACCAAATTCTGATATCATAAGAACACAACCAAATTGCATGGCTCTAACTTTTTAGAGCTCCAGCACGTGCATTACTTCATGAAAGACTCTGTTCTTGGAAACTACATAGATTTGGTAAACCAACAACCCATGAACTAACCTTTGATTCATTGCTTTGCACACTCAGTGACGGCGAAAGAAATCAAAAGGTGTCCGCGGTGTGGAATAAGCCATGGAAAGTATCTTAGAAGCTATGAACGTATTTGCAGCTTCTGTATGATGAATTCCATCCCAGCTTACATATCGAGCCCCTTCGTCACAAACCTGATAACCAGGTTGACCACATGTTACCCTTACGTCAAAGTTGTAAGGAGGCCCTCCAAAGCCGCAACATACCATCAACGGATTTGAGAAACCTAATCAATTATGCATTTACAAACACCATCAAAATTATGATGATAATAATTAATGCAATAATTTGAACCATTACCAAGTTAAGCTAACTAAGGAGTACTAGCAATGCATCTTTTAAACACATTCTATAGTATTTATTAAAATTCTAAATAAAGATATGTAACTAACAAAAATGTGGTATTAAACAAAATTTCATCCAATCGTAAAGAGTGTCTTCAAAGGAGTGTGTAAAATAATATGTTGTTGGCATTTCACTATCCAAATATATGTACTTATCTGTGTCATTTATGTCCTCATAACATATGGAGCGAAATCCAGGAAAACTTGTTTCAGATTAGTAACAAAAGAGTGAATGGAGTGAAATCAAGGAAAACTTGATTCAAATTAGTAAGAAAAAAATGAGTCAAATAATTATAGATACTTCAAGGAGAAGAAAGTGTTTGCTTGGATTACCATATTTTGCGGCATTTGTAATGAGGTCATGCTTAATGCCATAAATATCAACATAGACTAAAGTAGAATCCTTCAGTTCAGATCTTAGTTTCTGACTCAAGTGAAACAGCGCTTCATTAAACAACCTTGCTGCAGAGTTATAGCTAGAAAGACATCCCAATGAGTCTAGATCCTTCTTCTGGGCCAGTGCAAGTATTTTAGGAAGACAGCCCAATGGCCCAGTATTGTGAACCCAAAACTTCCTGGCCCCTTCATTATGTAAATTCTGCATACAAAGAGGAAAACATCACACTCTTAGAAGGATCTATAAAAAAAACAACGAAGAACTAGTAATAAAAGGAAACTCAGCAGTTACGAACAAATTTCTTTGCCCTCTTACGTATAACCTACTGAGAAACAGAGAAAGCACTGAATAAAAAGGAAATAAATTAGAAGAGATAAATTATTTAGTCATAAAGGATAGGCTAGAACAATAGGATTAATTTTATGATACACTCATCCCCTTCTACCAACCTAAATCACTAGTACAAAACAAAGATAATAAGTTTACTAAACAATTATGAAGAACACTGAACTACCTTAACAGCATTCTCAATCTCAGTTATAACTGATGGGATCTTCTTAATCACTTGTGCATATGACAGATTTTTGGCAAATGAATCAGCAAGGTCGTTTTGCCCAATATCAATCAAGTAGAGTGCATTGCGGAAGCCTTCGTCACTGATGAAATTTCTTGCACCTGTGAAAGTTTGCAGCCCAATCAGTTCATTCTTAAAGACAAACTCAAATGTATGTTGATTATATTCTTTCCCCATTAATTGAGTACTACTTCTTTTTAAGAGCAGAAGCCAATTCATTTATAAAACAGGCAGGCAGACTAACAAAAGTAGTGTTAAAATCTGAACAGCGAAAGCATCAGAGCACAGGGAAAATCTGAACTCCAATGCATCAGACTCCATTATTTGAACGAGTATAATGAAAGAACTCAGAAAAGAATCAGAGTACTGAGAAAAATGACAGCTTAAAGCTTCACTAGTTGACTGTTTAGCATGCATGATATTCAGAGGAAAACAAATATAGCAGTCAAAATACTTAAAACAAAGGTCACAAAGACAGTTCAGACCATTTAATTTTTCAATTTTTTAAGTTAAGGAGATATAAGATATCGCAAAGGAAATCTACCTGCTGTAACAAGATCAAGAGAACGAGCTTTGAAACGCCGGAATTGCATGACCTGTATATTTAAGGAGAAAGGGACGTACTTAGGGAGAGTAGAGGACCCCACCACAGCAAAGTTTGCTCCATTTGTGAATGAGGTTCCGGACAAGGCGTCCAAGTATGGTACCAACAAACTTGCATTCAAACTTTGGCCTGCAAATGTTAGAAGGAAAGTATTTTTAGATTGGAAAATATTTTGGTACATGAAACTAGCATCCTAATTCCTAATCCCTCAGCTTTCATTAGGCAGTACCGTTTTTCAATTGCCACTGGCAGTAAAAATTACATAATTTGTGAAAAGAATAAATAACACATTTTAGAAGCATAAATAGATTTTACACTAATATTTAAAATTGCAAAGTGAAATTTGTAAAATTTTTATAATAATTATTTTTAAAATACAGAAAGATATTTTTTGTTGGTAAATAGTGTAAAAAAATTAAACTGAATATGTCTATTACTCATTAAAAATACTACTTCGTATAAATGTATAAATTGTACACAAAATATGTATCTTCCCTGTCCTTTCAGTTTATCTCACTATATTGATTAAAACATAACGACAAACAGTGTTGAAAATTGAAATATAGTTATTCAAAAATACACTAGAGTACTTGTAATATCGATAAAAATCTTGATTATGAATCACCAAAGATCAGGTTATAGATTTGAAAATGACTTACTTAGATGGTCATCAAAGAGAACCATCACTAAATTCTAGTCAGTCTTGTTCGATGCAAAGATTTTAAAGAGTGAGAATGTAATAATATAACGACCCGTACCTCTGAAATTTAAATAACGACTTTGTTATCTCTAATTTATCCAGTCAATTGTCATACTTTGATATTTGAAATTTAATTAAAAAAAAAATCCCAATACTGAGCCTGTTTATCAGTATTAAAAAGACGAATCAGGTAAAAGTAACATTTCGAAATTGAAAAAAGAAATGTCAGAAAGTAAGGACCGGGGATCTTCTCATGGTGAAGGTACACATGGGTTTTACATGACCCGTTTCAGATTGAAATGAAACCCGGGTGATACAAGAACATTTCTTTTTACAGCATTTAAATCTCAAATGATCTTCTATCTCTTTCATTTGGGAATGTAGGAATGATTCAAGAAATTTAAAGATGCAGACAGTTGGGCCCGTTATGGTTCGTATTGGACTCTATTGGAATCCAGAAGCCAGGCCCAATTACAAAACAATACATACAGAGTGTCGAACGAACGACGCCGTATTGACATCACATTCAGCCCCTTAGCTGGATATGGCTCCATCTCCACTATCCTTACATTAATTACACTGAACAATGAACAGAAGGAGGATGGTTTTATGATTGTTCATTACGATCTACAGCTCTTTTGGAGTATAATACAGTAGTAATTGGGTTTATTAAATTTTGAATCTGAAACATTTGGTGATTGAAATATGAATAATATGTATAACTATGGAAGTTGGTAAAAGAAAATGAAAATGCGAAGAAGGAGAGGGGAAAGTTGACTGACAGAGTAGGTCGATGACCAGGCGTCCATCGGACAAGCGACCGGTGGATCTTCGGAAGAAAGTGCGGCCATTGGGAAGATTGATAGGGAAACCGAGTCCGGAAGCGAGTCCACCCGTGTCTGAGTTGGAATCACCGAAGACAAACACCACCGGAGGCGTATCGCAGCCACCGAATGGAATCGCTATTGCTATTGCCATTGCAGTGAGAATGAGATGCGAGACTGCACCGCCACAACCCATGCTACTGTCACTGTGCTATGTTGTGTGGTGTCGGTGACCACTTCTTTCTTAACCACTTCTTCTACAGTTCTACTTCTACTCTTGTATTATACTCACACTATTTGCTTCTCTCTTCTCAAATCATTACACTACTTTACTGTGTACGGTTAAAAGGAGAGGCGGAATTAAGATACACTATTTACTAAAGGTTGTGGAAATGCGAGGGAAAAATACTCTCAACTGACCAAAAAAAATAATGGACGGATAAGATGATTTTAAGATATATTCAACATTTTATAATTAACTAATAAATTATAATTAAATAAAAACAGATCTAAATAGTCTGTAGTTTGTTATACCATGACGATGAATCACATGTGATGGAATAATACAGTAAACAATATACACGTATTTATTCATTATATTTTCACTTTAATTTATTTTTGTGTCCCTTGTATTAAATCTGTCCTGTAAGGTACATGGTGTTTTTTCCTTATTTATTATTAATTTCAACTCGATCAACCTAATTCTTTATCAAATTGTTTTTTTCATCACTTATTTGAAGTTTTGCATACATTCATATTTTATACCTTCGTAACAAAATAATTTATAAGCGATTGTCAAGTTCATTCTTAAAATTATATTTTTAACAAAAAGATAATCTCACAGACTTATTTACAGGAAGTATTTACTATGCCTGTAATTTATTTCACTGTGCTGTGAAGTAGTAATTATAAAATTTTTCTACTGTAAATCTTTTCTATTTAAAAGAATAAAAAGCTAGTTATTCATAAACGTCAAAACATATAATTTCGTTCATATTTTCATTTCAACTTCATCTTCCCTCTAATCAGAACTAAGAGTTTCAATATCTTTGAGATTCTCTTTGAACATATTTCTCTGAATAGTTTCTTTATTTACGTAAGTTAAAAATCTAACATCTCTTGTTCTTAGTTTGAGGTTTTAAATTTTTTTCTTTGATCATGATCATAGCTTCATTTTTCTATGTGATTTATTCGTTTTGGTTTCTCTAGGTTGATTTGAGATTTTGGTGTTCAAAATCATATTGGGGATTCGTTCTTTCAAGCTTGAGTTACACTAGAGGTAAGGAAAATTAGGTCTTCTGTTGAATTTTAGTGTGAATTGATCATCTTGGTAGTGAATGTGATGTTGTATGTTGAATTTGATGAAATTTATATTGAGTTACTTGTTATTTGATTGTACTTGGTCTTGATTTGTAGAAAAACTAAAATTTGTGTTTTGAGCAATTGGGTATTGCTCCGAATTTTCTAAACCATTTGTAATAAAAAAAACAACCTAAAGGAAATATAGTCAATTAGTCAACTGCTCAGGTTCAATTTTTTCTCAAATTGTTGTTCTAATACACTGTCGGTCGTCATTGTAGCGTTGTCGGACACCACTGTGACAGTAACCGCTAACTTGGTGTCATTGGACACCACTTCACATGTCAATGTTTGTATCGTGTCATCACCTGTTAGTGTCAGTGTCACCTACATGTGTTAGCACCATATGACAATGCTAGTGTATTGTATTTAATTCACTCCCTATATCTATCTTTTGTCTCAATTGAATCCCAAATTTTTAAAATCAACCAATGTTGTTTCTCACAAAAATCAAATTAATTTAGTAATTAAGCCTAATTATAACTTATATATTTGTGTTAAAACAATGTGTTAGAACTTATACACCAAAACATCCCACCTAAATATTGAAATTCATTTTTTTAAATTTAATTTAAAAAATACAAATTTTAAATTTTAATTTGAATTTTTTTATTAAAAATGTTTTTTGCCCATCTTATTTAATATGGCAATCAAGTTGACTATTGACTACAAAAAACAAATATTAAAAATATAAATATAAAGTTCTTATTGTAATCTTTAAAATTTAGTATTTAAAATAATTTAAAAATTATATTTTTCTTTGTTAACTTATTTATAAATTCAAGTCATCTAAAAAATGTTATTTTTCACATAAAATTTAAACTAAATTATTAATACAATTTACATTTTTTACTTAATTTTTATACTTAAATCAATTTTATAAAATAAATATCATTTTGCAATATTTTTTCATAAAATATAACAACTTTTGTAATTTATACAGTTTTGTTGATGAGTAATTTTAATTCAACCATATTTTGGACTCGAATAACATTGACTGATTATTATAAATAATGTAACTCAATTGAGTAGAAAAATAAATATAGAAATTAAATAAAAGACACTGACACGGTCACGTGTGCGCTGATACATGTATTGTCACATGTACTAGCGATTAGGGATGTCAACACACAGGTAGGATACGGGTAGTAGCTTCCTCGTATCCTACTCACTGAAAAATGTACGCCTCGTACTATATCCGTACGGGTATCCGTTATGCGGGTACCTGCATATTTTTTTAATATTCACGGATACCCGCATGTATTTTTTTATTATTTAACAACATATTTTAACCATAAATTCAAATAAAAATACAAGGCATAACATTTATAAATTTCAAACAAAGTGTAAATAATTCACTTAAAAAGTGTTGAACAACAATTTGCAAAGAAATGTAGATTTTTTAAAACCAATTGAAAAAAAATAACTCATTCAAAATCAATGTGTTAATATTTTAATCATGTTTTCTTAATTTTGTTTTAATTTAAAGTAGAGTATAGCGGATACGGATACCACGGGTATGGATACTATGATATTTGTACTCGTCCCGTTAACACAAAGGTATTAAAATACGCCTACCCGTTACCCACGGGTATCCATTTATAATATCAATTTTCAATGTGTTACGTATTTTATTCGCAAATATCAATGTGTACGAATTTTTTTGACATCCCTATTAGCATCATGTGACACAAATATTAACATGTGACATTAAGACACCACACTATATTCATATAAAAAAACTTCAAGAAAATGGAAAAAAGAATTATTAAGAATTAACACATGAAAATAGTGTTAACATAGTTTATATAAATATTAAAAAAATATACTAAATTGAAAATCGATTTAATATACAACACGACTTATTAAAAAAAAAAACTTAATTGAATAAAAACAACAAAAATTAAGATCAAGATAATAATTAAATGTAATTTATAACTATGAAAGAAAAATATAAATACATTTTATCTTAAATGAAATTGATTCCCCAAAACAGAATCCAATTTTTACCAAACACCAATCTTATATTATAGATAGTGCAGGAGAAATATAATTGTTTTAGGGTGCTAATAAATTTGAAGGCACTTAAAGTTAATTAATATGCATTAAATATTATAAAAGTACAAAATTAAATGTGTTATCAAATAAAATGAAATTTGACTTAATAACTATTAATGTAATTTTATTTAATTTAAAGGACAAAAATACACATAAATATTATATATATATTATATATGTGTTTTATATTTTATTTAATATTTATTAATAAAAATTAAAAAATAATAAAATAACTATATTTTAATAATGTTAAAAAATAAATATAATTAAAACATAAGAAAATTTAAATTAATATAAAAATTAAAAGAAGAGTTAAATATCTAAAAAAAATTATAAAAAAAACAATTTAAAGTTTTCACTTATAAAATCTTCAAGTGTCAACAAAATTTTCTTAGATTTTTAAAATTCTAAAATTATTTTTTATATCAAAAAATTATTATCTAAAAATTTAAAAAGATATTTTTATTTTTATAAAATCTTTTATATGTATTTATATTATTTTAATTAATATATTTAATAACGTTAGTTTTTAATATAAAATTAATAGAATTAATACACATTAAGTGGTGCTCTTACACAGTGTTCTGCCTCCTCTTTCTTTGGTTAAAAGAGTGTTGTACAGTGTTAATTTCCATTATAATTAACGTAACAGATTATGTGTGTTATAAATAGTGTCTGTCATCAAGAGCTACATTAATGAGCTGGACCAGATGGCAGTCTTTTTTTTTCGTTTCTGGAACCATGCACAAGTAATTAGTATTATTTTCACTTGCTCCCAGAAAAATGTTCTTTTGCAACATAAGTTGATATTGCATATGTTTGTTTTCATTGAAGTCAAAATTTTCACACATATGCAATTTTTTTTTACCAAAATAACATATAACGAAGGTTTTGTTTATCCAAATAACACGTTTTTACTGTGTTAATTCAGAATTCGATTTTCGAAAATCGAATTTTAGATATGTTTTTTTATGTTTATGTAAATAAAGCATGCTAATGTAAAATTATTTTCCGAATTTGATTTTGACATGGTAAAAAGAATTGACAATGTGCTATCTATATGTACAAAATTCCACTGAAGTCTCTACAAAGGTATAAGTTTATGTGAGAAGGCTTTCTGTTTGCAACTCTTGTGTTATTTTTTTGGATAATTTCTCCTAATTAATTACTAATTTATTATGAAATTGATTATAATTTATTTTCTAACATCATTAAATGTCGAGCGTGGACTGATTTTATTTAATTTGACCGTTTTTAAGTTAAATATATCTAAATCATCAAATATATTAACATCATTAACCGTTGAGTGTCATTGATTTTATATAGTTTGAGCGTTTTTAAGTTAAACTAAGTTAAACGCTTCCAAACAGTCAAAGATATTAACATGTTACATGAATTTGTTTGAGAATGATTTAAAATCCTTATGATTATTTTCACCACTTTTTCAGTTCTTCAATGTCACAGTTTTTAAGTAATGAACTTCTCTTTAATTGACCAATTATCTAGAATAATCAACTATTTATGAGTAGTAATTTTTTTTACAACATTTAATATAGTATTTTATTATTTAAGGCTAAAGTACATGAAACTGATTATTTGTCCAATCCTTTTGTTGAATGCAAGGTTATCATTATTGATTAATTATCAAGAATAATAAACTACTTATTACTAATTTTTATACATCATGTAATATAATATTTTATTATTTAAGGTTAGAGCACACATGGAACTGATATCTGTCTAATCATTTTGCATGCAGTAAGTACAAGGTTAGGTGTGCGTTTTAGTGTGCTTATTCTAATTTTTTAAGTAAAACTTATATCTTGGGTTGTGTTTCTTACACGATCTATCACAATTTCCAAGTAATTCACTGCTCATTAATTATTAATCAACTATGTAGAATAATCTACTAGTTATGAGCAATAATCTTTCTTACAATATTTAATATAATAATTTATTATTTAAGGCCAGACACATAGAACTAATTAATGTCCAAACCTTTTCCATGTAGTGAGTACAATGTTTTCTACGTGTGTTTTAGTGTTTTAGTCGTGTGTTTTAGGATCTTTAAGTAAAATGTTCTCTACGTGTGTTTTAGTTGTGGGTTTTAGTGTCCTTAATTAAATCTTTAAGTAAAAGTTATATTGGTTGTTTCTTATACTTTATCATAATTTCTAAGTACTGAACTTTTCAATAATTATTGATTAATTATCTAAAATAATTAAATACGTATGAGCCATTTTTCTTATTACAAAATTTAATATAATATTTTATTAGATTTATGAAGTTTTATTATATTTAATCAAGTTTTGAGTTTATAATAAATTTAAAAATTTAATTAATTTTTTTATTAAATTTGTATGATTTATCGAATCTCCAAATTTTGAAATATTTTACTTGAATTTCTGTTATTATATTTTTATTGTTAATTATATCGATGTATTAAAATATTTTAAAAAAATTAAAATATTAACATCAATGTATTTTAAAGATAATATTAAAAAATAATACCAAAAAATTAGTAAAAAATTTGAACTCATTTTGTTTACCACTTTAATGTACTCATATCTATATCTATATGTTACTTTCGAATAAAAACAAGTAGAATTTTTATTCAAATAATAATATGTAATATTATGTTAAGAAAATAAATAATATAATTGAAGTAACGTTGTTTGGTTCATATTAAAAAAAAAAGTGTATTGTCTTCTTTTTAGTGAGTGATATATAGACAGGTCCAAAACTAAATTCATCATAAAAATGGGGTTGTTTTGAAAAGGAGATAGGTAGAAGTATGATCCAATCCTCATCTAAAACAAACATGATATCTTTCAGTGGGGTTGAAGCAATGATAAGAAGAAGGACCAAAATAATATGCATGCAAGTTTAAATGTGAAAGTTTAGTTCAACAAGGTATGAATTTTGGAAGAGTCAAATTAATTGTGATGTACCGTGAGACTTCACAAATCCAACTTATTTTGGAAACATATGTTTGGAATATTATTTATTAGTTTTTACAATGCATGATACTCAATGTACACTATCACTAGGTTGATCCAAATTTTCTATAAATTTTCCTTGTTTTTCATGTTATTACGCTTTTCATCACAAATCAAATATGAAAAATATGAACTTATTATAGAAACGTTTATTTTAAATGACAAGTATATCATTTTGGTCTTATTTATTATTCCTCTTGGGTCTCATATTAATGTATCAGTTATAAATCAAATATCAGTTTATTATTAGAAACATTAATATCATTCTGATGTCATTCATTATTCTATGTAGTATTTTTTTTATAAGGTCAAGTGATTAATCAAAGCTAAAAATTGTTTTAGTACATAAATGATCTTGAATATTCATTAAAATTACATATAACATTAATGGATGGTTTACAATAGGTCTAACTCGGCTTATGACACTTCCATATACTAACTTCTACATATACAAAAAAAAATAATCATTTAAAAAAATTCATGGATGTTCTTCTAATTGTTCCCCAACACAACTCAATACATGTCACAGGTTTAATTACAAATATTTTTGTAACAAAAAATAAAATCAATAGAAAGAATAATTTATATGGATTCTTGGATAAAGGATCAAACATCATATTTAATTTGGGACTAAAAAACATCATATATATATATATATATATATGTGTGTGTGTGTGTGGGGGGTACAAAACTATATTCTATTTTTTATTCCAAATATTAACTATTTATATTTTACTTTTTTTAATTTTAATTTACTTCGATAACTTTGTATTTTTATGCAACAAAAAGAGAATCAGAGTTATTTACATTTTTTAATTAAATTAAAAAGTAATGTAATACATGTAATTGCAATTGCTACCGGTTAAGGTTTAGTCTGGATAACTTTTACATATATAAACATATAAAAATAAAAATAAAATAGGAAGACAAAATGTTTTTTATTCTCTTCTAAAAAAAGTATATTATTCATGGTGGACAAATAATCGATTCAATATATGATATATTTTATTTTGAGTATGATAAGATTTTTTTTTTCCATCTTATTATAATGACTATAATTTTGTTAATTTTATTTTAAATTTGTTGAAGGCTATAATACGATTAAACATCTATCTAATTTTTGGTATAATTATCACGTGTGGTGTGTTTGTTGAATGAAAATTAAGATTAATATTGAGTTAACATTGAATGAAGCACTAAGTATTTTAGATTTATAAAAGGGTTAAATATGTATTTGGTCCTTCAAATTTAAGTAAATTTTGGAATTAGTTTCTCTTCGAAATTCTATACCAATTTAATTATTTATCTTTAAAAATGCATGAATTTAGTCATTCTTACTAAATTTTGTTAAGTTTATTTGACGTATGATAATATTTGAGTTAACATTAAAGCGAAAATGTGTCAAACGGTGTAAACAATTCAAATACTATCATGAAATGCATTTGAAACGTCAGATAAACTTAACAAAATTTTGTTAAAATGACTAAATGCACGTATTTTTAAAGATGAAGGACTAAATTGATAAAATTTTTTGAAGATGGACTAATTCTAAATTTCACTGAAACTTGAGAAACCAAAAACATATTTAATCTTTTATAAAATAAAAAGAAAAGAGAAAAGAGCTTTCAAACTTATTTGTATATTAACATTAATTTTCTTTATAATAAATACAAATAACATTAATGCAATTTAAATAAAATTAATAATTTTACATTAAAATTGTAATTTTTTATTGTACTAAAAACAAATTATGTCAATAACTATGGTAGTAAATCAAATACTTACCCATTCAAGTAGTTGTTGAAGGTAGAGATGTCAAAATGGGTTACAATTCGGCTCATCACGGGTTTGAGCTGGGTTGGGTTGAGAAAAATTCAGTTTTTTTAAAAGTGGATTGAACTCAATCCGACTTATTAACCCATGGGTTCGACCCGGGTTGAAGGTGGGTTGACCTACTTAAGCTACTAACATTTTTTTTATAATTTTTTTTTTATTTTTTTACTACTCTTAATTATATACCACTAATTTCATATTTTTAAATGCTAGAATATTGCTCAATAATACTTTAATAGTTTGAATGTTTAATTAATATGATTGTCAAGTTATATACGTTGATACTTTAATCTTTAATTATAATCTTTGTGGTAAATTACTCAAACAACCGTCTTATAAACAAATTATTCTAAATTAGCATGAAATGAATGTGTAGTTTTATTATTTATATTTTGTTGAATAACATGACAGAAAATGTATAAGATTAGCCATGTTTTTTTGGATTATATGGATACTTTCTTAAAAACAGTTCATCATATATTGGTGGTGAGCATGATGAAGACATTAGTTATTGATCTTATTGTGATTGTCATCTCATGAGTTGCTTAAAAAAATATTTAAATATTTAAATACTTATAAATAAATAAATAAATATTTTTTTATGTGGGTTGGTGAAACAATCCACTTAATCCACCAACCCATGGTGAGTTGAGCCAGATTGCAAAATTTCTGTCTCACCGTAAAATGAGCCGGGTTGGGTTCACTTATTTTTAACTTAGCTAGTGATGAGTCAATCCGTGCGAGCAAGATTAGCTCACTTTGACATGTTAGTTGAAGGTTTAATTTGTGGAGGGTTAATTATTAATTCTTAATTTTTTCTACGAGTATAAAGATTCAAATGTAATATAATATTCATATTCACATTTACAAAATTCACTATTATCAGTTTAATGAAGTTCTGAGTTGTTTACACAAAATCTATTGTCTTCGTTTGAAATAAAACATAATTTTTTATTGGTTAAGATCAAACAAAAATTACTATATTATAAATAAAAAAGATATTAGCTCTAATTTTAAAAGAGATTTACATGCCCACACACAAGAACTTATATCGGTAACACTTTATTTTTTATTATCTCTTGTACTTTACTTATATGTGTTAATTTTGTTTCTCACTAATAATATTCTTTAGCTTTGGCTGCATTACTTTTCCTGAAAATAAAGTCCGACACTTGTTTGAGTTTTAAGAAGAACCACTTACGTGTGATTTAAGGCCAGGATTAATGCCGTAATAAATGAACATATGCCACATATTTGTTATGAATATATAAGCAACATTAAACTAAGTGTTACACTTAACACATTTATTAAATGCTTTTACTTAGAAATTAGTAATCATTAAGTACGTTTTGTCGCTTTAAATTGATAGGAGTAAATATTTTACGTCAGAAAACTTTCCACTCTTTTTCTTAATCAGCCTTCCAACGAAGACAACTTAATTAACATTCTCTTTTGTAACACTCTTTTCGCCACGTATTGGTGCGACGACAAAATGTATATGATGACTGAACTATATATATAGAAGAGTTTGCCATATGGATGGTTAAAGCAATGTCTACAAACATTTGTATTAAGATAGCATTATCAAAAACGTTTGTTCAAAATTAGAAACAAACTTCTCGTGAGGGTAAGTGAAGGTGAAGATAATGATGATTTAGGGTGGAGTAAAATCTACAAAAACCTTACATTTTGAAAATTTGCCAACTTCAGCTTCAAACCCATCCTTGCATTTGGCTATATGAATAAAAGAGACTTGCACAGTCTTAACTGTAAGCAGCAGAAATTTACTCCACTTACATTCCCCAAGGCCATCAGAAAGTAAATGTGATAATAAATTGTAACTAATTTGGCCTTGAAAATGGTGCCAGAAAGTGAAACTTCCCCCACTCACTCTATTTTATGCATATTTTGAAACGCTGCTTAATTCAAGGAAGAGAGAAGTATCAAGTTAGTGCATGCAATCTGGTGCCAACGTGGAACAAGGCTGGCATAGAGTGATGGGTCCCTTTTATTTATTGATTTTGTTGACATGCCAAAATGTGGAGCCAACGAGTTATTGTAAGTTACTTCACCAATCTGAATGCATTGAAAGCTACCAAACCTCGCAAAAAAGCCCAAACTACTGCAAGAAATATCTATGGAAACCGTTCTTTTATGTAAAAAGGTAATTAGTCCCATAGCAAAGTGTCACCGTTTCTTTGACTCTTACTTCACGCAACTTGCCCGAGTCTATTCCTCTATATATACACGTAACATCTCTAATGCATCTCATTCACAAACAAACACTGCTCTTTCATTGTAAAACACTCTCTTCAAACTTCAAAGGCAAAGAGTGAAAGAGAGAAACATGGCTAGCGGTCTCGTTCCCCTCATGTTAATGATTGTGGTGCAGCTGGTCTATGCCGTCATGAATATCACTTCAAAGCTCGCCATAGAATCTGGGATGAGCCCTCTTGTCCTTGTTGCGTATCGACAACTCTTTGCCACCGTCTCCATTGCTCCCTTTGCTTATTGGCTCGAATGGTACCTTATTAAATTATATATACACCCTTAACTCTATGGTTTTTGTTTCATTTCATATACACTATTTGCATGCATGAAAGGGTTTGAAGTACTAACATTTCTGACAGAGTCTCACCGTCGATCCCTAAGGTTTTGGTTGATGGTGCCGTTTATCTATCTATTCATGTGTCTGTGTATATCTTGTTGTATTAATCGGGTAGAGGCCACTCTGAAAAGAGAGGTGATAGTTGTTCTTATTAAGTAACGCCTTTTCCATTTATTACGCAAATTATAATCAAGAAAACAGTTTTCTTTAATCAAATTGATGAGTCTTCCTGATTATCTTGAACTCAATCAATCTCAAACTTTTTCAAAATGGTTAACGAAACTGGGAAATATACGGAAATTCATGAATGATGCTTCTTGCCTTACTGGGAAACTGAAGCGAAGAACATGCATGAAGAGGGGGAAGATATAACAAAAATATTATCAAAAAGACAACATCCATAGTCACTCAGTCGACGGAAAACTCCATGCTTGATTCAAGAACTGCTTTACTCTGTCTCCTAAACATTTTTGCAGAGTAATATAGATACCGAAAAAGGAAGATGCTAAATGGCATGCATGTAGGACGCGTTATCAGTCTCTCTGCATGTTACGTGCCAGCAACTTCAAACACGTTTCACGCAGTTTCTGAAACGAAAATGTTGCCTTAGAGACGTAGCAGTAACCCGTGACTTAAATATGGCATTCACTTTTTTTTTTTTTTGGCAAATACTAAAGAGATTCATTTATGTTTGTCTCGTACTTCTACGAGAAATCTCGATCGGTGGAAATTGTCAGGTTCTTCTGGCTGCTGACGTTAACCTTATTTACTGTTCCAATCTGGTCCCATCAGTAAAGGCATCTTGCATGCATAAATTTGCGTTCCTGTATTACGTTTTAATAAGGTAACTTCATTTTTTCTCCATCTCCTCTTTCATCAGGAAGACACTTCCCAGGTTGACAAAGGAGCTTATGTTTCGGATATTACTATCGTCCTTGACAGGGTAATGTATTTTATTTATCTATTTGATTAATTTATTCCAAAATATAACATTAACAGAGGTAAACATAACATTAATCACACTGAACTTGAATGCAGAGTCACAGGAAACCAGATTCTATATTTTGTGGGGCTAAAATTTTCAACTGCTACAATTGCATGTGCACTGTCGAATTTGCTGCCAGCTTTCACTTTTATCCTGGCAGTTATCTTCAGGTTGGTACCAAATACCTTTTATTCCCACAATAGTAACATGGCGACTATGTTTTAATCTTTGTTTTGTTTTGTTGTTTGGAAAGACAA
>Ga0209589_1007379_pt1 | contig 17723 bp, 13 predicted proteins | sample CowpeawhiteBW_FD_187525 | JGI IMG/M metagenome (GOLD analysis project Ga0209589, IMG submission 187525) | Root nodule microbial communities of legume samples collected from California USA - Cow pea white BW (SPAdes) (version 2) | ecosystem: Host-associated > Plants > Roots > Nodule | place: USA...
TATATATATATATATGTGTGTGTGTGTGTGTGTGTGTGTGTGTATTTATTTATAAATATAAAAGAAAATAATAAATATAAGGAAATTAAATTGTTAAACAAAAGGACAATGAAGTAATTTAAACGTGATGAGTTGTCTTTCCTCATATTTATCTTCATCTTAGAAAGTGGTAAAATCTGCAATTCATGTACAATTCCGTCTTCTCAAATCAGTGCAAATCAGTGGAACCAAACATATCCACAACTCACTTTTCATCTGCATGAATAGTACTCATGTAGATCCAAACACAACATAAAGGTTTCTCTTGATTGTGCTCTTTTGGAATGAATAATTTGAGGGAGAGGAAGAGATTGAAAGGATTAGAGAATGAAATTGGTGTTGTTTCTTTGAAGGGATTTGGAAATGATTTTGAAGTGAATTAGAAAGTGAAGTTTGTGACTGAATTGACTGATGTGACATATAAAAAAAATTTAATAGATAAAAAAGTTAGATTACCAAAATGTCTCTATTATTAAAAATAGTATAAAACGATATATAAATGATTTAGAATTATTTTTACAAATTTTATTGAATTATTGAAATTATAAGAAAAACTATTTATAAAGAAATGAATAATACAATATATTTGGTATGAAAATAAATTTAATATATAAGGTGATAAATAATTTATTTATATGAAGATTTTGTTTTATTTTTAATAGTAATTTTAGAAATAATAAATTTTTATTATAGCCATAATAATTTTTTATTTGTGTTATTAATTTTTGTTATGGTATTTTTATAAAAAGGAGAAATAAATAAATTACATGCAGAAAAATTGAAATATGAGAAATAATTTCATAAATTAGAATTTGTCCTCCTCTAATCTCACTATGTATAAATAGATTGCATTTGGAATTAATTTCTTTAATCCTTGACATCATTTTCTATTACCTCCAAAAAGTTAAAATATCACCCGTTAATCTTCTCTTCCCATTTTACATGAACAATAAATTTATCAAACAAAAAAATTCAGTGTTCGCTTCAACATATTTCCTATTCATGCGAATGTAATGACAAGGGTCATGCGTGCTCGTTTCATTCAATTAGGAGTATTTGAAAGCAAGGATTTGCGAGACACGGAATCTCCCGTGTGGAGAGGAGATTTGTGAAAAATCATTGTTCATATTAGATGTTTTTACTTAAATGTGCTACAACTTTTTCGTAATTACAAACTGCATTCTCTTCCTTTTTACGCTGCTTGGATTTCTAAGTATAGATTCGTGCCTGTGTGCAGCTAAGCAAAGCATATATTTGTCTTTTTTTTTTAATAATTTTTTAGTTACAAAACTAATCGTTAAAATTTTATTTTAATTTAATTTCAACATTTAATTTTAAATTAATATATTAAATTATTTTTAGAATTAATTTTAACTCATCAAATCTTTATTTTATATTACTTTTAATCATAAAGACAATTGTGTAATTTTCTATTTTTATCTATTATAACTTTCTGTCATTTATTACATTCATCAAATATTTTTGAAATTTTCTCTTCAAATCCATTCACTCTCACCTCTCAATCCTTTAAAATAAATAACACCATAATCAGTGACGGATCTTGACCAATAATCTTGAGAGAGTCAAAATAATATATTCAAAATTTATATATTTAATTATTGTCACTAACACAATAAAAATGAATATATAATTTAATAGAACTGTAACTACAAAAAGAATCACACATATAAAAACAATTCTCCTTCCTTCCTTTAGATCTTTTAACTTATCAATAGTTGTATCAGAACTAAAATTTAATATGAAACTCCTAACATGTAATTCGTTGAACTTTCTTAAGAAAGTGTTCATCTAATTGAACAATATGATCATTTGTATCATGCTTCCAAGGACATAAAGTTGATTTTGTCTTATTTTCATTGTTCCTTTTTATCACTTTTAAAAAAAAATGAATATATTTTTTTATTCTTTATCAAGATACTTTTTTTAAGTTTAAGATGGAAAAATAATTTATCATAATTTAATCAAAAAATAAAAAATTAAGAATTATTAAAAGAAAAATCTATAATAATCAAGTCCCAATGAAAATATGTTTATGAATAAACCCATACTACAATATTTTTACTTCCATATCCATACAAAATGAATATAAGGTTCATGAGATAAAAAATAATGTTAACTATTAAACAAATATTCTCATATCAAGTGGACGAGAGAGATACCTTTTTTTAATGAATGGAACAATTGAGAAATGAAACCGAAAATAATGAGTTGATATTTAACTTTTTTTTTCTAAAACAAAAAAAAATGTATAAATTGTGAAAAACTCAAAAACACAATAAAAAGAAAATAAAAGATATTTTAATAAATATTTTTATTCTTCGTTACATTTGATTTTATGTTTTATTATTTATTAACATATAATAAATTAAAATATACCTAATTTAATTTCTATTAATTTTCAATATATATTTAAAAAATTAAAAAATACCTAATATATATATATATATATATATATATATATATATATTTATTTTATTATCATTCACAAAAAGTTATATATAAAGGTGATATCGGTCATAAAATCAATCAGAAGTGCGAGCAACATAATTAAAAAATAAAATAAAATAAATTTCCTAAAAATACTTGTAATATTTTCATTTTTACATCGACTAACCTCTCAAAAAGAGTAAATAAAGAGATATTTATACTGAGATTCAAAGAATTACACTAACAAACATAAATAGATTATCTTCTCTCGAAAACTACAAAACAACAATCATTTTAATCAATTTTCTATGGGAGTGTGAGACCATTTTCTTATTCTCTCTTGGAGAGTTATTTTTCTTTGACCGAACACTCTTTGTTTTGTAACTAGAAGCTGCAATTAGAATATTGAGTTTTTAATCTTAAGAGCATATTAGAAAAAGATTACCATGAGTTATTTATGCACTTGTGATAATTAAGAGTGACTTGTATGCTTATTTGTAATCAAGTTGTAATTAGTGAAACTTCTTAAATTTTAACTTATGAAAGAACTATCCTTATCTCAAGAACTATGAATGAACCAATATAAATTTGTTGTATTATTTTGTATTATTAGATGATTTAGCAATTTATGAGAAAAAGTCATAACACTTTGTTTGTCCATTATCTAGAGTTTATCTTATACTTCAAATGTGTTTCCGCCTATATATACACTTTTTTAAAACTCTCTCTTACAAGGATTATAAAATATTGATCATCAATTATCATAATAATTATTGTAAATAGATAGATTATAAAACAATATCAGTTTCTTTGAAAATATACAAGAAATATATATATATATATATATATATATATATATATATATATATATATATATATATATATATATTAATTATGTGTGTGACATCTCATTTAATAGATAAAAATATCACATATTATAATATAAAATAGAGCACACAACAAAAATATAAAGGATTAGCCATTACAATTATACCAAAGTATACTGGAAAGGAAAACTAAGGCACAAAATGAATGCCATAAACTTAAATTAGACATGAAACAATTTTTCAAAAAGATTAGTCGCAGAGCAAAAAATTACAAAATAAAACAGTTCAACGAAAAGGTGCTCAAAGGAACATTAGCTAACACAGTAAGCTAGAGAAAAATCCTTTTTAACATAGGAATGAGTAAGCAAATTGTAAACAGATGAATCAGTAAACAAGGCATGTGATAGCAAACAATACATGACTCTCTAACTCAATTATCCAAATACACGTAAAGAGATCAGATTCACTGAATGTCTGCACTTGTGGTGACCTCTACTGCTCGACATAGCCATTGCCAATGGGTTTCACTCTACCACGCTCAAAGCTAGTCCATGATCATCTAAGGCCATTATTCTGCCAAAGACTAGGACTTCCTGCTACTCTTACCACTTGAATCAGTATGCTCTATGTGAGTCTGACTGATTCTTTAGACTGTCAGGATACAACCTTGCTTGAAGCCTTATCAAATCACATACACTACACCACCACCATAAGATCTTCCCAAGAGACTCATATAATTACGTCTAGCTCATACCATATACATGTTCTCACACCAAATTCACATGTTATCTCATAACATTATAATCTCTTGACAATGCACAACTAGCTAACCAAGTCATGTTTCATTTCATACCAAACACATCAATTTCAGTCTCATTACATCACATAAAACATACATGGTATCATTCATGGTGCTATTAAGGGTAAATCACTCAACCAAGGAAGCAATCAAGTAGTTACAATAATTTTGCTGTCAATCTCGCTCAAGCTACAAAGCTCTCGCTCAAGCGACAAGAGTCTCTCGCTCAAGCTAAAAATCCTTGTCTGGGCGAGATTGCAAACAGTGAGCATTGGAATCACCCACGAGTCCTTGCTTAAGCTAACCCATTTTGCGAGAGATTACTCTCACTCAAGCGAAAGGCCCTCGCTCAGGCAACAACTTGAAACAAAGAGCAAGGACGAGTTTATGCTATTCTTGCTTAGGTGAGAGCATCTCGTTTGGGCGAGAAATCATTCGCCTAAGCGAGAACAACAAATCCCCACCTACTCTCACACATGCAAATCCAGAAACCCAAACACAACATCACCCAACATATTTTCAATCAACACAAACGACCAACAAGCATTTAAGAAAAATGATTCAGTAACCAACAGACATGCAATACTCTTAAAAGCTTTAGACTCTATCTTCCCTTACCTTAGACATAGATTAACTCAACCAAACAAGCTCCAACAAAAGAGCACCACAACAAGACTACTACTTAAGGAGCTGACAACCAAGAGCAAGAAAGGAACAATGAGGCCATGACCACAAACAAAATCAAGCAAAAACTTCAAAACAAAAACAAAACGAAAGAAGGGACAAAGGTTTTGTTCAACTTACAATTACACGGAGGAAGAGTGTTAAGTAAGATCGAAGGAGGTCGTAGCTCAAGCCCTAACAGAGCTTTTGTTTCAGAAAAGGAGAAAAGGTGAGTAAGTTGTTGTTAGGTGAGGAGGCAAAATAGGGGTATATGAGCAGCTGAAAGGGGTCCTAGAAAACAAGTGGACTGACCTTGGACCCTCTAATAAAGTCAGACCAAACAATTTTTACAGATAGAAGTGAGCTTTACAATATATATATATATATATATATATATATATATATATATATATATATATATATATATTAGAGTGATTATGTTTAAAAGTAAAAGAAACAAATTTCATTCTTTCATTATTTTTTTCTTTTATTTTCTTTTTCTTTGAAAACATAGTATCCCGCCATCAAAGTAAAAATATAATATAATGTATCTGCACTTCTCTCTTATGTGTGTGTTTGTATTGGTTGAGAAATATGTTTGTGATTATGACAAATAATTTATTAAAAAATGATTTAACAACATCAACTTGATTTTTTTCATTTAAATAATTTTTTTGTTCAAGAAAGTTAACAATTAGATTTTCAAATGTTCATTTAAGGTATATATTCCAAAGGCCCGTTTATACAATGTAAAACAAACTATAACAAATACATACCCTAAGAAAATTGATAATTTGTATGATTTGAATATAATTTAAACTAAACAGGATGAAATAATCTATAACAATATATAAAGGAGATTCCCCTTTTTGTGTCCACTTTTCAAAATACCGATTTTACCCTTTAAATATAACAATTTATTAAATTTTAAAAAATTGACCGTTACTTTTACAAACTTTTTATAAAATCAGATGTCTCTGTTTCTTCTCTTCTTCTTTATTTATCAATGGTTATTCTTTTATCTGTTTTGATATATTTTACTTTATTTTTAATAAATATAATTTTAAAATATATATTAACTTAATAATATTATAATATTATCACCTACTAATATAATATCACGCATTTTAAAAAATACATACATACAGGCGCGATAGCGCCTGTGTTACGCTAGTACATTATAAAGGAAATCAAGTTCAACATCCCACCTACAATATTCACATGAATTCTTAATAGTAACATCATCATCTTCATTATTTACCATTTTCCAAGAATGATTTTTCTTCATACTCCATCCATTGCATAACTTATCACGACATAAAGGAGTTGGATTACGCACTAGCGTTCCATAAGGTCTTCTCCATATATTACCCAATAAAGCTATTACCTTATTTCTACAACTTACAACACACTTTGCATTTCTCAAAAATTGCATGTATTCAACTCCTTTTCTTCTCAAATCATCTTCATAGGAGCATAATAAGATCAAACCGTACACATATCTTCCTTCTAGGTGACCCATTTCAGCAGCCATCTTCAAGTCTTTGATGCCTTTTTTTACATTTCCCATATATCTAATTATTTCTTGCAATCCCTCCCTATACAAAGCTTCAATATTGCCACCTTCTTTACAACTTTTGATGAAAGAGTCAAACACCAATCTTTTTTCTTTAGATAACCATGAATGTAAAGGGAACTTTTCTAAAAAAACTTGTTGCCACATATAGTTATCTTTTGAAGCATCCAAAAAATCTCTACAACATACTTTCATGTTGTAATGATCAATGCAAGATTCAGAACTTACCCTTGCAATCATATTGACCAACAAGTCTGTGGGAAGTGATTTTATTGGAATCATAGTAGATTTGTCATGTTCAATGCGTTGCCTCTTGTTGTCTATGTGAAGTGATTCTTCCATTGGAATCAAAGAAACAAATTCATTATTTTCGTCGTGTAGCCTCTTGTTATATCGTGTCTTCTTCACCAATTCTGAAGTAACCATTTTTGTGTGATATTGAGTATGAATGCTGAAAATCAAAATTTGTATGTGATTAAGGATGAAAAATATTTAATTGTGTGTGATATATATAAAGGTCTTATTATGTGTTAGAATACTTATATGAAATATTTTATATATCAATAGATATGATAGATATATGCTCAATATATCTTTTCTTTTTAACCAATTTAATCTTTACCAAATTTATTTTATTTACTCTAAATATGATTATAGTTTTGCTTTATCTTATTTATTAATATACTATTTTACTAATCTTATATATTTCAAATATAGTAATTATGTGTGTGGTTATTAAAAAATAAGAAAGATATAAATATTATTTTGCTAAACATAAAATGAGATATTATCTATTTCAAAATCAAGGTTATTGCTTATTTTCATGAATTCTATATAACACTAGCCAAATATTGGTATCCATTTAATCTTATTTATCAAATTAATCTTTTTATAATATTATCTTATTAATTTTTGAAGTAATAATAAATAGACCGTGTAATTTATTTTAACTTATGTACGAATTTCATAAAATCAATATTATGTTATTGAATCTGAATATGATAAATAAATTTTTTGTGTATTTTTTCTCTTTACTAAATTAATATTTATATTTTTACTAAATCTTTTTATTTTATTTTATTATATCTAACTATAATTAATATATATTCACTACTTATATTAGCTTATTTACTAATTTAATTTTATAAATATTGTTTTACTTACTCAGGACAACAAAATAATATTTTTAGATATTTTATATCATGTTCCAATTTAACTTTAATATTATTTTTATTTAATCTGAATGTGATATAAATAGATGGTTTATCTTATTAGTCAATTTAATACTTTTACTAATTCTTTTTACTGAATATGAATATTAATAAACTTTACAATCTATTTTATCTTATTTACCCGTTTAATGTTTTGCTAGCAAAATAAAATTTTCAATATTTTTAATTTTATTTACCGATTTAGTAGGTTACGTAATATATTGAATCTAAATACAATAAATGGATATCTTATTATCCAATTTAACTTTTTTAACAATTAACTTGATTAATAGATTTTGCAATTTATTTTATCTAATTATCAGTTTAAATCTTTTATCAGTATTTATTTTACTAATATTTGAAAGTGGCAAATAAATCTTCCTATTAACTTCATCACATTTATATTTTGAACTTTTATCATTGTTGATGATGATAAATTTCTTATATTATCTTATTTTAATAGATTAAATAAAATATTTAATATTAGTTTTAATTACACTCATACGTGTGTATATATATATATAGATATATATTAAATTGAATATTTATATTAATTTTGTTTTTTAGCAAAATTTCAATTTAATTCTTTTCATATTTTTATTAATCTCAATTAAGTTTTATTTTTATAAATTAGTATCAATTAGATTCTATTTTTAATTATTTTATTTAACAGTTTTAGTTCTTTACTAATAGAAAAAATCTAATTAATATTAATTTATAAAAATAAAAGCTTACTTAAAACTAATAAAATTACGAAGACCAAATTAAAATTTTACGAGAAAAAATAGGACGAACGAGTATTTTAATAGACATACGCATATATTAATTTTATTTCTCTTAGATATTTTCAGAAAGCAATGAGGTGGGAATAGCACGGAACTCATCTACGTGGACAATGGAAAAATCTTAGTGCAACTGACGAAACGAATCAATTTCTACCACACTGCGAAATCACACTTTCAAAATTTCTCGCTTTCAAGTCCCAACCTCCAATGGTCGTAGTTGCATTATCCTCCTCTCTTCCCGTCGGGAGAAACCTCTTCTCTTCCTTACCATCAACGCCGCCACCCGCCGATCGCACTCCTGCGGTCTCCGCCACTCCGCCGCCGCCAATCCCCGTCCCCAAGTATCCCCCGCCCCGCAAATCCCAAAACCCTCCTCCTCAATCCCCGACCCCGAATCCCGGCCTCAGATACCACCGCCACTCCAAGTATCACAAACGCGTGCCACATGATGGTGTACTCGCCTCCGACAACGCGGACCGGTCCGTCATTATTGGTGAGTCCGGCGTGTCATACCTGCTCCCCGGTGCGCCGTTCGAGTTCCAGTTTAGCTACTCGGAGACGCCGAAGGCAAAGCCGATCGCGATTCGAGAGCCGGCGTTTCTTCCGTTCGCGCCGCCTACTATGCCCCGGCCCTGGACGGGGAAGGCGCCGCTGAAGAGCAAAAAGAAGAAGATTCCGTTGTTCGACTCGTTCAATCCTCCACCGCCTGGCACGAAGGGCGTGAAGCACGTGGAAATGCCGGGGCCGTTTCCCTTGGGGCAGTTCCCGAAGGAGGGTAAGACGAGGGAAGAGATTCTCGGGGAGCCTCTGAAGAGGTGGGAGATACAAATGCTTGTTAAGCCGATGATGTCGGATAATCGCCAGGTTAATCTTGGAAGGGATGGATTAACGCATAACATGCTGGAATTGGTACATTCACATTGGAAGCGTAGCCGTGTCTGTAAAGTTCGTTGTTTAGGTGTTCCAACTGTTGATATGGATAATGTATGTCATCATATTGAGGTACAGTGTCCCTTTTCTTTTCTTTAAGATTGATTCATATTTTTGTGAGTGCAAATTTCTTACACCAGAATGTATTTCCGATTAATCTCTGAGCATATTGGTACCAAGTACCAACATTTGCACCTCCTGGGCATGTTCACATGGATTATGACCAAGAAATGACAACACGTTATGGCCTGTTTCTCCAAAAGATTATTTTTTATTATTTTAACTTAGGTACAAGCTTTCGCTTTTTCTTCTCCTTCAGGTATTCTTGTATAAGGTTATCGAAATATGCTCTTAGATAGAAAACTTTAAGACTGTTTCCAATGCACATGTGACATGCACAATTGCTTACAAAGATTGCTTATACTAACTTTGCAATTGGAGTAATTGACATGACATTACTTAAGGAAAAAATATGCTTTGAAAGAGAGAAATCAATGGGAAAATATTTTATCTATTAATAGGAGGTCAATTGTAAGACTTACATGATTAAGTTAACTCTTACTTTAGCAACCTCAACCTGAGTGAATTATTATATAAAGTGTTTAAATCCATGAGCCTACAAAATTAACATATGCAACTCATTTATGCACTCATTGCGTTGTGGATGCTCTTAGCTGTAAATATTTTTTCAGTGGTTTTGAAATTGTTATCTTAGATAGTTTTTTAAAATTCACCAATGGCAAATAACTGTTTTTAGCACTGGTGTACATATGATTTGGCTGTACTTGAGTGAGTAGGAGATTACATTTACAGGGCGACTGGCTTTAAAAGTTGTTATGGCCTTTCTTCTCTCTTCACATTCTTGTTTTTAATTTTTATCTTAGTAATAATAAGGTAACAATATTCAGTTGAATTGTTCTGTCAGGTTCTGTTTCATAGTTGAGGCATTTTCTTGTCTTCAATAAAGTCTTCTATTCATAGTTATATTGAGAATAATTTCATCAATGCTTTGTCTATTCTGAGTCAAACTTTGTATGCCATAACAGGAGAAAACAGGGGGGAAAATAATTCATCGAACTGGTGGTGTAGTGTACCTTTTCCGTGGCAGAAATTACAACTATAGAACTCGTCCACAGTATCCAGTGATGCTCTGGAAGCCAGCTGCTCCTGTTTACCCAAAACTTATAGAAGATGCCCCAGGAGGACTAACAAAAGCTGAAGCTGATGAATTACGGATGAAGGGAAAAAGCCTTTTGCCAATTTGTAAATTAGGTAACCATCTAATGGGTTTCATTTCTGTCTTTCTCATGCACATGCACACATAGCGTGAACAAATTTGACATTTTAGTGTACCCTTTTGTTTTTATTTTTCTTGCCTGGAGCAACTGAAGTCACAGAACTCGAGGCAAGACTTTGTCTAAACTTGAAGTCTTTATTTTGATGTATGTTTTAATGGTCATGGAATAAGTTGGTGCCATTAATATTTGTCTGAGTTCTGCAATTCAGAGTTCATTAGGATTAATAATTGATAGCAATGCTTCAGAATCTAAAGTAAAGAATAATTTTTTGAGCCCAGATCCTTATTGTTGTGCCAGTGTGGTAGCAGCCTTTGGCTAGGATAAAAAGATAAAACAAATGAATGATTTACCTAGATATGCAAGAGTTCAGGGTTCTTCCCCGGTCCCCATTCTTTAATCTTCTCATCCTTTTTCAAAATCATAAGATGACTTCCCTATCAACCTTCCCTCTTTATTTATAGGCAACATGTGATATTTCTTCTACTATCTCAGCCCATCCAACTACCCTAACTGACTCCCTAAGAGACACGTAACAAACTAATAAAGTGTATTTATCAATAATATTGGAGTATCACTACACTACGTATTAGGACTAAAAAGAAGCGAACGTAATTAGGGTTAGTGCAACTGCTTAGTTAAGGGAACCAGTAAAGTAAATATGGAGAACGAAGATTAAAAGATTATCCAGAGTACTAGAGCATGTGTAGGGGAAACACTTTGAAGATAACTCTTTCTCCTCTTCTCTGTTCTGCAATTTTTTTTCTTTTTCTTTGTTTATATCTATCAATCATTCATGGCTCTTTAACAATTTGTCCAACCTTCTGGACCTCATTGCGAATAAATGGAAAATTTGATCTCTCGAAGAAATTACCACAGATCAAGCCCACAACCTCTTTCATTAGCATCTAGAATTTCGAAGATTAAGAAGAGTATTGCTGGAATTGAAGAATTATGGAATTGGTCTTGAAGGAGGAACGTGGGAAAGCACAAACGTGGTTAGGGCTTTACTTCATCACAATTGAACAAGAAGAGGGAAAATGTGGAAGAAGGGTGTTCAGAGTTTGCCAATGACGAAGTTGTTTTTGGTTGAAGACGGTCCTAGTTTCAGCGGAAGTGGTGTATCATTGAGTTGGATGTCAGAACAGCAAGAAACAAAACCAAAAATGGAATGGTTGTTGGAAAAACAAGAAACAAAAGCAGATGTGGATAAGTGACAGAACAGAGAATGAACCAGTGGCAGAGGTGATAGAAGTAGAAGTTGAATAGGTAGATGCAACACTTAATCTGGGTCCTCAAATCTTGGATTTTGTGACTATAGAAGAATTATAGAAACTAGTTCAAATTCAAATCCATTAAATTTTCATTTCTTATGCAAACATATTGATTGCTTCAGCAGCATTTTAAAGACAATGGGTATGTTGTGTTGTGGATTACTCGCCCACATTTGCTTGAAATGAGATATGGATTAGAACAGTGGCACTCTATTATGGACACGTGCAATAATGGAATTCAAGAAAATGGGCAGCTTTTTTGCCAAATTGGCCTAGCCCAAGCTTCGCTTAGGATTTGTATTCTTTAGAAAGTAGATAGAGACATTGCAAATCTGTCCATTCAGGTCATTTTTTGAATAATGCGCAAATCCTTCCTGGACTCTCGGAATCGGCAAAACATTATTTGACAATAAAAAATCTGACTTGTGGCAGGTTTGAGTCGTCACCTTTCTGAGTGGGGAAAATATGAATTCAATGTAAGTGCTTTGTGCTTAGGAACATATTCTGGCTTGGGTTGCGGCACCATCTCCTTGCTCAAAACGTTTTATTACCAAAAAAAAGAAGAAAACAAAATAGTTTATGGTCTCTGTTTCAGGCTCAAAAGATAGATACATTTACTGTCCAGCTTTGGCCCCTAGAACAAGCCTGGATTCACTATGTTTTTCGTGTCTTCCATCTGAAGAAGGCAGTGGGACATCTGTTGGACGTGTATCTATTTCATTTCCATTTTCCAGGATTTGAACCATAATGATTGCTGAATTTAAAAAGAACATGGTCTTGTTAGGACATAGGGGAAGAAAAGTAGTTAGAGACGGTTAGAGCATTTGGTTAGTGGGAATCAGTTAGGTAAAGTACGGAGGAAATGATTAAGTGTGAAAGGAATTATTCAGATAATTAAAAAGTTTTAGGAGAAGAAACAACTCTCCGAGAAGGGAAAATCCTTGTAGGATAATTCTTTCTCTTGTTGTCGTTCAATAAATGCATTTCTAAATTCTCTCTTCTCTTTCATCGGTTCACACAATGTTCAAATAAAATATTTGACTATGGGATGCTATGGGCTTTTGAATATGAAATATTCCTGGTCAGTAGAGTAAATATGTAAGATGTTGAAGATAGAATTAGTCCAAAATCTCATAGTGAAGGAAAGACAATTAAAATCTAGTAAAGTAAAATGGATAAGCTGTCATTATGTTTGATTTTTTTTTCTGATCTGTATATTTATTCAACAACTTTCTCCAATTTTGAGATTTTATTGATATTACATTCTTGATATTAGCTGATTACACATTAATTTAAGGCATGAGTTATGGCTTTTATTTCTAAATTTATACTTCTAATTTACTTCTATAATGTTACAGCAAAAAATGGAGTGTATACATCCCTTGTAAAGGATGTCAGAGATGCTTTTGAAGGAAGTATTTTGGTGAAAGTTAACTGCAAGGGATTGGACCCTAGTGATTACAAGAAAATTGGTGCCAAACTCAAGGTATCAACATGTTCCTCCCTGTTTGCTGTGGTGCCTTGCTTTGTTCTTTTTGTGCCTTACTAGCTATACTCATAAGAAACAATATTGATATCTTTTCTGGGTATCGAGTCAATAAAATGAATTCAAAGTGTTGAAGGAAGTGATAAATGCTGAGAGTGAGAGTTGGAGTCCACATTGGGTAAAATTAGACAAGAAAAACAACATATAAAAAGAAAAGATCCATATATTTATTGCGTTAAGTTTTGAGTTGAAAGTAGTATCATAATCTCATTTGTTCATGACTTAAATGTCCCAAATCTCCTCGAGAGTAGCAGCTGCGGAATCATTATTCGCATCAGATACTGCAAGCGAGACAGATTCTCAGGAACCGGATTGCTATCCATGTATGTAGTGTATCAGTAAGCTATTCTGGCACTTCCCATGATTTTGACTAGCCAGCAAGTCAGTGAAGAAACCACTCCCTTGTGATTTCTGTCTCAGTAGAGACACTTGCCTGAACGAGCAAGTTGGACAGTCTACTTTTTGCAAGCTCGTGAACAACCCATCTTGCTTCGGATTGTTGATGTTAAGATCTGATGGGATTTTTTCACGTACTCCTCGTCACCAAACTCTCCAGTACCAGATGGGAAAATATCATCAACAGTTCTTTCGAAGAGGATCTCTCTCAAGTTCTCAGATACCATACTGTCTAAATCAACATCCGCATCCTTGAGTTCACTTATCTGGTTCATATTGAGCCTACCTTGAGTTATAGCAGTCTTATCTTGATCATTTTCTGAACATACTCTGGAGGTAGCCTACTTGCTTCTGGAGTTTACAGAGCTGCTCCAACCTGGCCTTTTTCTATCTTCCATAACTAAAATGACTTAGCTTGTCGCCTAAAAGCTTGCTCAGCTAGACCTCTGTGCACTTACACTTTCATTATCACTCAATCCCAGAATCCCAGCAAACTGATTTGGAAGAAGATACTCAGAATCATCCTTTTTAGTGATCTGAGCACCAAAGGGAACCCTTTGTCACTTCCCCAGTTATACATAAAAGTATTTTTTGTAAAGGTCAGGCCTATCCCTTTCAGGAAGATCATCTTTAAGAGTAATTTCTATCTAACCATGTTTGCCCAACTTTTCCGTAAGATCTTCAATTGGTCTTATTTTCTTGAGTGTCTGAAGTTCTGTAATGTCCTCTTCTTTCACGGGTTTTTCAGTTGAAATCTAACTTGGCTACCCTGTAATGTCCTCCGCCAACTTAGTTACAACTAAGGTATTGAAAGCTAGCATATTCTTTTGTTCTTTTACAGACTCTACGATTTCCAGCTGCTCAGGCACGTTTTATGTAATTAATAAATATCTTCACCACTGCCCTGTTTGCAATAGACATAGCAACTTCCCTAGTAGGTTGCTGGCCATGTGTGGCTTTTCTTACTGCTTTCTGGATTTCAGCATCATATCCATCAGCGCCTGATGCAATTGCATCCTGGACAACCTCTTTAAACAGACTGTCACAGATACCTGAATGAGCTGCTTCAACAATCTGTTGAGGTATGCAGAGCATTTTCACCCACTCCACATTGTACCTGTTCGAGCTGGTCACAGGAATTGTATGTGAAGAAGACATACTTTTATTCATGTGTAAATCAACGTATTTATAGAACATGAGCAAAACAGAAACTATCAGTTGATAAACTGATGAAAGATAGTACCTATATGGGATAAAACAGATTTATCCTATTAGTCAACATGACTTTTATTTAAAATAAAACAACATGAAAATCTAATATATTCTATTTGTTAATTATTTCCAACAGTTATATCTTCAACAAATCTTATATATTAAATACAATAACTTAATGAATGACAACCTTACAAGTCCCTTCAACTAATTTTAAGAAATTTAAAATGAAATTAAATAATATTAAAAGATAATTTCTTAGGCAAGTCCGATAAAATCTCAGTCATTTAATCTTTTTTTCAATTGGGGTTCAGGCCCATCCTTCAGTGTCAGCTCTGGGCTGAATGAGGGGTCTTATAACGATTTGTTACTGCAATAAATTATGCGTTGGACTTTCTTTAAAGTCTTTGATATATTTGTTCATAATAATACAAGGTCAAGTCCAGTTTAGGTGTTGCCACAATAATTTGAAGTAGAATCCTGTGCTGCATGCATTTTGATAGTCTTGTGTTGGCAGGATTTGGTACCTTGTGTGCTGTTGTCTTTTGATGATGAACAGATATTGATGTGGAGGGGCAAAGATTGGAAATCAAGGTACCTGCAACCTGTTCCAGTTTTTACACCTTCAAAAGCTGGTTTTACAGGGAATTCAGAAAATTCAGGTACGTGTTACGGAAAGTAAATTCGGTTGAATTCAACCATTATTTTTGTGATGTTCTGTCCCAATTGAACTCTTGTGTAATCAATAACCACATGAAGACATGTTTGTGTATAATTATAATGGGAAGTGTAAGAAACGTTCAAAAATGGGAGTTTTCAATATAATCCTAAAATAGATACATAAAACGTAGGGTTATTGTAAGCAATCCTGACTCTTGGAAAGAAATGGGTTGTTCTTAAAACAGATTATGTGTTTAGGGCATGCATTTAATGCAATTCCCCGGCTGATAATATTCCAACAAGCACTCAAATCTCTCTCTCTCTCTCTCTCTCTATGTATTTCGATGGAGTTTATTATGCAAATTTCAGGAATGACTATTAACAGAAACATATTAGAAAGGCATTGCTTCGAGGTTTCATGAATTTTGTCGAGCTAATTGCTTGTTTTGGGTATAGTTTAATTAACCTCGAGTTTAGTAGATTTTATGTTATAGGGATGGGATGCTTGGGCACCTCCGATCTTTCTATTGAAGTTCTTTGAAATTCCTTCTATAATTACCTTTGTTATGTTATTTTATATGAGAAGGTAACTCATTTTACCCGGATGATTTTTCATTGCATTGAGATTAAGTTCTCTCTCTCTTTGTCCTCTAAGTTACAAATGTGATGACCCCAATAACCATTTTCCTAAGAAGCTTTGATGATAAACATACTATGTTCGGTGGTCTTTTCCTTACCGCTCGTTAATTATTCAACTGCTGTCTATTATATCAGCCTTCAAGAATTGTTAAGTTCTATCTTGTGGCATATATGAATTATATATAATATTTTTGTCTCTTTGTTTGATATTGGTAAAATATCAGTTGAACATATGCGCTGAGCAACATGGTAATGTTTTGACAATGTTAATCAGGTGAGACTGATGACAACCAAACTAATCATGTTGACAACAATGTGGTGAACACAAGCCCAAAAATGTTGTCTCTGTGGAAACGTGCAATTGAGTCAAGCAAAGCTTTGTTGCTGGATGAATTTAATCTTGGTCCTGATTGTCTGTTGGAGAAGGTAGAGGAATTTGAGATTGCTTCACAGGCGTTGGATCACTCCCATCCAGCATTTAGTTTGTCATTTAGAGAAAATGACCAAGAAGCTTCAACTGCAAACTTTGAAAATAGTTATTCTAGTGACGAATTTCCTGCTGAAGAGGAGGATGAAGAAGACTATGATGACTACCATGATGAAGAAGACGATAACTCGTATGTAGTGGACACGTCAGCTGAACCCGAATCATTAGGCATTGATATGATTGTCAAAAAGCTAAAACAAAGACCATTTGAGTAAATACTTAATTCAACATAAAAAAAATGGCAATTTCAAGAGCATTTGTATTGAGAAAAATAGCAGGCTTGAAATATGAAATTGAGTAAAAAAAAGAAATCAGTTATCTTATCCCTAAATAACTAGGTTTGTTCTTTTATTGCTGAAAAAAAAAAAAACTAGCTTTGTTAAAAAAAAGCAATTGCATGAAAAAAAAATGTTATTTAGATTTTGTTTTAAAAAAACTGAGTTGTTCTTAAATGAAATTTTCAAGTTTTACTATAATTTACGAAATTGAATATATATTTTAAAATAATACATTTATTTTGTAATAATTTGAATGATTTAGATAATTTAAGTGATTAAATATCAATTCAGAGCAGTTCAATTTGATTAAATTTATTAAACGATATACTGTGGTTTAATTCATTTAAATCTAATCATTTCTAAAATTCTTTTAATTAAAAGGTTATATATATATATAGGTATATATATATATAGGGATGGCAACGGGGCGGGTACGGGTATCATGATCTCATCCCCATAATAAAAATTCATCCCCAAACCCAACGGGTATACAACTTTTGACCCATCCCCACCGGGTAACGGGTATTTTCTTATACCCATACCCATTTTTTTATTGTTCCATATATCAATTAAATATTTTTTATAAAAAAAATTTAAAAATCACACCAACGGAATCATGATACTATCAAAATATTCAATATTAAAATAACATACTCTT
>Ga0209589_1007382_pt1 | contig 17706 bp, 7 predicted proteins | sample CowpeawhiteBW_FD_187525 | JGI IMG/M metagenome (GOLD analysis project Ga0209589, IMG submission 187525) | Root nodule microbial communities of legume samples collected from California USA - Cow pea white BW (SPAdes) (version 2) | ecosystem: Host-associated > Plants > Roots > Nodule | place: USA...
ATATGTATATATATATATATATTTGTATATATATATATATATATATATACATATATATATATATATATATATATATATATATATATATATATATATATATATTTATATATATATTTATATATATATATATATATATGATCTGTCTAATATAACCTAACCAAGAAAGGGATGAATTGGTTATTTAAGCTTTTACTGATTTTAAATAAATCTTGAAAGTTTCTTTAATCTTTATGACCCTAAATAATTAATTTTTCAATTTTGTATTAATGGACTAATTAAAGTAATTAGGAAAGGCATAAAAGATGAGAGAAACAAAGAACACAACAATTTTTACAGTGGTTCGATTCAAGATGAATCTACGTCTAGTCTTCTGCTAAGCAACCCATTTAGGAGGATTCCATTAAATAAATAGAGTTACAAGAATTACAAGAGCATCTATATAATTTAAGACCCTAAAGATTAAGGAGCTTGATCAACAAATTAAGAACTCCCCCTAGATGCAATGCATTCACACAATTGCAGCAAGACCTTCACTTCACACAGTGAATCAACTGTAAACAGAAATATAATAAGAAAGAAACAAGGAACGAATACACCTAGTGGATGTGCAGATTTATCACTTGATCCTAGATCCATGCTTGACCCATCAAGGTTGAATCCACCATCAATATTCTTGAATGTCTAATTGAATGATCTCCCAAGAAAGCACAAGAACTCTGTGAATCTTGATCCCAAAAAAGAAATATCTCAGTTCATTTCTCAGTAATTCAATTATTTCTCTCTATTTTAAAATTGATTTCAAAACTATTTTTATATTAGAGTTCTAGTACTGTAATTAATGGATTAGGAATTTACCTAATAGATTATCATGGGTGTATTTTCACTGCATTAGTGCAATGCCCTCATATAATCTATTAGTTAAGTATTTAATCCATTTACGAGTTCTACTTTTGACACATTCAAAAGTTTGATAGCTGATTTAATTCAGTTCAAGCTTGGTTTACATTTAATCACAGATAACACCTAATACAAAAGATAAATATAGGACTAAGCCTAAAATAGTGATGCACATTGTTTGTATAGCTTTGGACATCAACAAAAGCATCTTCGTTGGAATTGAGCAAGCCCCCCTCTCAACAATCTCCACCTTTTTTATGATGGCCAATTGGGTCCTGCAACATAAAAATAAGACAAACAACCTTTCTCCCCCTTTGGACATTAGCAAAAAGAGCAGAGGGGTGTAACACAACCAAACCAGCACATACCAGGAACATCATAGATTAACAATACAAAGTATGATAGTATTAACAACGTTGTAGGTGGAATCAATGACACAAGTTAAAATCAGAGTGCATATATGCATAAATCATATGAGCAATTAAGTAGTGCAGTATCAGAGTGCAAAGTATGAAGACATCAGAGTGCATACAATCAATTAAGGATTACAGTACTAGCATATGACTTATATAATGAATTATGTAGTGTTCAGAAGCAAATGTGCCATAATCGGAAAATGATAATCGATTAGAGAATTACCTAATGGATAAGACTGATATAAGCAAATACCTGGTCTTAGCCGTCAGCCTATAGTCTTGCTTTGAATGAATCATTTGTCAACTGCATAATGGCCAAACATATTACATACGAGTAAAAGCCGCTTACTCTAAAAAGATTACAAACGAAGGCCTAGCCCATAAAGCTAGGTAAAACTTGATTAATAATTTTATAAATATAGGTGGACCCTAACAATTAAAGGTACGCAATTCATTAATACTGAAAATTGGGATATTGACTTAGAGAGCTCTCATTGACTTGATTGTCGGAGTCCTTTCTGCAGGTAACCTCCCAAATGTCCCATCCGGTAGCTGGATATGAAGACATACCGCACAACACTACAGAGTATCCGTCTGGGAGATTCGATGATTGGGTAAGGCAATATTTATGTTCATGTTATTATCTATGAAAGTTTTGAAGCAGTTTTTGTCCAAATTATAAACTATCATTTATTTTGTTCAATATACGCATTCATGTTTAGATTATTTTCTAGTTAGAGGTGTTACTTTGGAGATTTAAATGAGTAAATATTAATTAGGATGACATCTTCTTGGGTTATTTTGTTGACCATGGTAAAAGTTATTTATCGCGACTAGTCACTACAAAAATAATTTATACTTGTCTTATATATTAAAATAAAATAAAAGGAAAAACTACATTTGCAAATGTTATTTTTGCTTTAAATTATTTAATTTATCTCTACGATATTTGTCTCACTTCCCTTTTTTTGTGTATGAAAAACAACATTTGAAAATCTCATATTAAAGATCGAAGCATTAAACGTTTCAAATACCTTCATAGCATAAATTACCATCACTTTTCTTGGAACGAGCTGACAGAGTAATGTTGTTAATAATTCTATGATATTTCAAGGAACAAACTTCTCAACACTTACGTTTGTGACTACCTCAGATGCCTCACTCTTTATGGAGGGACCAATAATGATCTCTTTTACCTTTCACCAACTATCCATGCCAATCCTCTTCTAAACCTTTTTCCTTCAGCAATTTGAAGATCAATAGAAGTATTAAGTAAGAAGAAATTTAAAATCACTAGTGCATGAAAGGGTTTTGGCAGTGGTTATTTTTGGTCTTGGGCTTTAGTTACTGATTTGAAGTATATTAAGAAGTGGTAAAAGAGGGTGGCCTTTTGCCCTCGGTTATGAACTAAAGCATAAAGATCAACATCATGCTTCGTTCAAAACAAATTGAAGCCTAACACCCATTTTGATTTAAATATTTCATTTAATATTAAGGATTTTTGCTTCGGTTATTCAGACAACTGAAGCACATAACTATACATTCTGCTTTAGTTGATAGACAACTTAAGCCTAATACCCTTTCTAATTTAAATTTTTATTTAATTTTAATTTCTTTTATGCCTTGGTTTGTGTCTAAATCAAAGGATGAAAAGAGTATTAGGCATTGGTTTTGGTAATAATCGAAGTCTAATGTCCTTAAAAATTAAATATAATTTTAATTAAGAAGTGTATTAAGCTTCAATTAACACAAAAATAGAGGCTTAATACCCCTTTTATGTTTTGGTTTTTACCCCAACTGAGGTACAAAGTAGGAGTTTTTTAAAATGTATTGTTTCTTTTTGTTTCTTCCTACATATTAAACTTACATAGTACCAAAAAACCAACCTAGAAACAAAACAATGTGTTTAAAAAACCAAAATAAGCTAGAATACTATCGTTCTAAATACGTGATGCTATCATTACAATAAGTACCTATCCTTACAACAAATTAATGTTGTAAATACTATTGTACATTTGTACAGTGTATTTTACCAAACCAATCCTTAAATACTTAATGGGCTTAACCAGGATTGGTGAATGAGTATGGAATTTATGCACACAAGACAATAATTTCAATTAGTATATAAAAAGATAAAGTTTTGCAGATAAGTATTTCATTCAATGCAAATATTACCAGTTCCCAATTATTTGCAATACGAGCACGAAGAATGGTTGTCATCCATTGCATTACATAGTAATCACACTCATATGAGCCAATTTGTTTATTACACTTATATAATAATGGAAATAACATATATATGTTCTTACCATTCTATTACTTGTGTGAGATAGTTGGGGAGAGGATTGTGCAAGGAGCAAAAGTACACAACAATGTTATCCTTCAGGAAAACCATAAGTAGTTGTCGATGATGCTTGACATTGAAAATAAAATTGTTGTTATACCATAAAATGATGGATTATATTGACAAGTTAACAAAGTACATTTATGCAACAATATAAGAGATAAATATATTTCCTTCCCCATTCAAAGCATTTGGTGACGTATGCTTGAATGTCACCAAACTTATTGCCTTCATGAATGAGTTAAGGTCTATGAACCCATATATATATATATATATATATATATATATATATATATATATATATATATATATATATCATTCAATCCTATAGTGAAAACATACATATACCTAAACAGAACATTTATTTGATATAAGTAACTAGATAAATCAATTAAATATAAACAATGGTTCAAAGACTTACATCATCCATAACTGAATAAGGGTAATATTTTGTTCTTTTGTCCCCGATAGAAGCTCTAAGAAATCTTGCCTATGCAAGTACATTGGGATGTCAATGTCTCTCCCAAATACATTATAATCCCATTGAACTGTCATCGCTTATCGCTTATGATGTCAACAAGTTGTTGTAATGCACCAAAAGGATCGTCGAAAGATATAGGAATGTTCTTGGGTTTAGGACTTTCTTGTCGATGCAATTGTTGTTACATGGAATAAAATTTAATTATGAAATAAATAACGTGTAAACTTAAAATTTTAGTATATGATGGGTTTCGAAGTCCATACCAGGGGGTCAGAAATAAAATTGACCAAATCTCTACGCCAAGCGAGGAAAGATTGAAATGTGTGTGCCACAATATATACCTCATTTATTGGCATAAGAACTAAAGCCTCTAGTACGAGAACTTCCTCTACCGTAACCTTAACCTCATTGTCTGATAGGTCCATACCATGAATAATTGTGGCTGCCTCAAAAATATTTTTCCTCAGGCCACTAGTGTCCTTCCTCTATCATCTAAAAACATATAGCTTACATTGATGAGCGTTGTCCATGTCATTATAGTTGGAGCTTAACAACTCTCATTTCCACTTCTACCTATCAGAGTCAATGTTATTAAAGAATATAAATAATATTATTCAATTCATAAGTTATACAAAAAGGTTGTTAATTTTACCAGTGTGAAGCACAAATGCTTTTGGTGGAAAAGATAATTGTGGACGGATCACATAACAATTAAATTGCTCTTGGAACTAGTGTGTCACCCTTTCAATTACTTCCTCAATGACCTTCTTAGTAATTTGTTGTGTTAGCCTTTCTTCATACTCAACATTGTATGTGTATGAAAAGTGATGAAAGGAGCCACCAAAATATTGGTGCATGACGAGATTGGACTAATATTCTATTAGGGATAATTAAAAAGAAATTTATAAAATAGATATTGTCTATTGTCTCCTAAATAAAATATTTTATATTACTATTCATTTTTATCAATAAACCATTTTTATTATTGTCTATTGTCTCCCAAATAAATCATTGTCTCCCAAATGATTTTTTTTCTATATATCTATATAATTGAATTGAAATTCTCCTAAAATCGAATATTTTGATTTACTATTTTAAAAAAAAAAGTTCCTATTAATAAAATAAAAAAGTTATCTATATAGAGGTACAAATAAACATTCTATATTATTAATTTGAATATTTTATTCATATCATATTAATATGAATAGAATATTCAAATTAAATTCAATTTCTTATATTTCATTTTTTTCTATTTTATTTCTTTTAGTTTCACAATGTACTACCATATAAATATAAATATAAGATGTTTTCAATGGAAGTTTACTCTCCCATATAATATAATGTGTTTTTCTTAGGAATTGATTTATTCCCTTTATGGCTGACAATCCGAAGGAGCACATGTCCAGGGTGCTTAAGTTGTCCAATAGAAGTAGCAAGAATGTCATGACGACCTTCAAGAGTGAAAGTACCTTGAGAGCTATGCTCAACTAAGGAGTTTTGCAATTAAAGAAAAGTTACTAAATACAATTTTTTGAGAGATCTCTTGTGCGGTGTCAGAAGTGTAGAAGCCTAATGATCCTAGATGAGCTAACTTCCACTTTTCATCACAGGATGGTGGTGAAGGAGGCTTTGGACATTCACCCTCATAAGGTGGAGGCCGAGATTTTACTTTTTCCATCAATATCTTCTCTGCAAATTTTCTATACCCATTACAAGACAATAAGTTTGGGTTTTTATTTTGAGCACTTATCCCTTGGGCTTTTGTCCTCTTTTCCTATAACACATAAAATTCATATTATGCATTAGTTAAACAATTAAGTATGTAAAAATGAATGATTTCAAGTAAAATAACCTTCCATCCCTCGGATTTACAAATCAATAGTTAAACATATTATGCTTTTTTCCTCTTCATCAATTGCCTTGTATTTGGCACATGGATTTTCCTTCTTTTTAGCTCCAAAAATATATTTTAGACGTCATGTTTGTCTTAAAATTACAAAATTTCTCGACGATTAATGATAAAAATTTATTTTTAAGCGTTGCCACATTTGGAATTTCAAATATCATCTGCAATAAAGAAAATGCACATCAATACTATTTAGTAAATTATCAATATAATAAACTATACATTCAATAATATTAATTAATTTACCAATAAATCCTGCCATATTATGTTTCAATAAAGTTAGATTGTTTTTTTTAGCCAACACATAGATAATTTGTATTTTTGTGATTTTGGTTTGTATTTAGATTGTATTGAAGTTTGTATAGATTTTAATTAGAAATATGGTTTAGTTTTGACTGAAAAAAAATTATATATTTTTTAATTAAGTGAGTATGTGAGCCAACTCGTTTAACCCATTAACCCGTGGTGGGCCGGGCAGGTTCGATTTTTTTTTGCTCGCTAATAAGTGAGTCGGGTTGGGTTAGCTCACTAAGTGATCAACCCGTGGTGGGTCGAGCTGGGTTGAGTCGGATTATCCATTTTGACAGCTCTTTCAATAATGACATGTGTCCTCTCACCACTAGCTCGTCTCATTAAGAGTTGTCTCAATCTAATGTCTCCTTTAGTGGGGCTCTTAGTGGGTCCCTCATCATGAATTATAGGGTCAGCTATATATATATATATATATATATATATATATATATATATGGCACGGCTTAGCTAGATGGCTTGTTGGGGAGTTTTGTGAAAAAATGAAATTCGTGGTTTCTGAGATGTGAAGGTTTGATTGGCCTCCAAATGCCCCCATATGAATACCATGAAAGTCTTGGTGCACAAAAGTTTTGAGTTTGGTGGGTTTTGCACATGGCCAAGTTTGGCGGTGTGGCACGGCATAGCTAGATGGCTTGTTGGGGAGTTTTGTGAAAAAATGAAATTCGTGGTTTTTGAGATGTGAAGATTGGATTGGCCTCCAAATGCTATATATATATATATATATATATATGTTAAAAGAAAAAAGCACAAAATATTAATAACAAACATATAAAATAACATATAAAAGATTATTTAGCAAAAGCATGTCAATTTGTACAAGAATACGAAATGCATACATAAAGTTATGGATTTGTCATATGTATATTATCTCATCGTGATCTTCCCGAATTGCATGGACATCGTCAATTATAGGATCTTCATCAAAATTTATCGTTGTTTGAAATGGATGGGTAGCAATATGAAAATTACTCAAATTCTCTTCATTAACATCGATTTATTTTTTGCGTTGAAGCGCGACATACCAATGTCCAAACGCAAGATCTTTTACATAAAAATCAACTAGAATCATACATGATTTATCTATTTGGCACTACTCTTATTATCAACACACTTAAATTTGAACACTGGAACAATAAACATGGTATAATCAACGTCCCATATATCTTCTATTATACTACAGTATGTCATTGATCCAAATACATGATTTTTATCTTTAGATATGGAAAATTGTAGCAACTCAGCTTATAGGCTTACTCCATTATTTTTTACCGTGCTTTTATCATTCAAAGACTTCGTATAGAATGCGAAATTATTAATTTTGTAACTTGTACAACATACAACATCAAACTTCAAACCATTTTCTAGCCAAATAAGAGTGTCAAAAGATTGAAAATCTTTAAAAACCTCATATTTAAATCAAGGGATGAATCTTCTATTATGCTCCATCAGTTTCCATTTCTCTAAATGTCTCGAATTATTCTCCTTCACAATGGCTTTGTGTGCAGATAAGTAAGGGATCACCTCATTAGATTTTTTTTAATATGTATATATATGCTTGCAAAAGTTCTTCACGATCTTTGCTAACCATATTCGCACCTCGAATGATCTTACTTGTAGAACACTTGTCCGACCATGATCTACGAGGAACTCCAATTAGATTTACTTTTGTCATGTAATCTGAAAAAACTCAATACTCTCTTCAACAATATACCTTTTAATCATTGAAGATTCTGGACGATATTGATTTTCCACATACCCTTTCAAAATCTTCATATAATGTTCAACATGATACATCCATCATAGCTATACTAGTCCACAAAACATCATTTTTCTTACCAAATGAACAACCAAATGTACCCTAATGTCAAGAAAAGGATGAAGGGAAAAACATCTCTAACTAACACAAGATGATAACAATCTCGCCTTGAAGTTCATCTAACTTTATGGGCTCAATGAATTTACTAAAAATTAAAGAGAAAACTAAACACAAACGGGTTATAGTTTGTCTTACACTTTTTTGTAAAATTTCACGAATAGTCACCAGTAACAATTGTTGCATTAAGATACTAAACATTTGACACCAAATGGATTCATTCCATCAGTAGCTAAACCCAAATGAAGATCTCTACATTCTTCACATAATTGGGAGAATTAATTATCAATATTTTTCTATTGCATTTAATTAACTAGATGACAAAGCAGCCTGTCACATCTTCTATCATTTGCATTCCATCTAAGCCTTTTAGCGTCTTTTGGATTTGCAAACAAATGCTTAAGTCTAGGCATAATTGGAAGGTACAAAAATAATTTCAAAGCGGGCCCATCCTTTTCTATCTAACCTCTATCTTCACTGTCGATTTTCTACTTGTACCATGATAACTCACACCTCAAATATTTTTTTCAAACCTTCGAATTCTTTCCTATATAATATGCAATCATTAGGACATCAATTTATCCTTTTATACTCCATACCCATCGGACAAATAATTCTTTTGGCATTATAGTTCGAGTGGGTAGTGCATTTCCATCTTGAAGGATTTCATTCAACAACACTAATAATTCTATGAAACTCTTATCTGTCCACCCGTTGGTCGCTTTCAAATTCATAAGTTCTAACACCAATGACAATTGTGTGAACTTAGTTGAACCAACATACAACAGAGTCTCTGCATTAGTAGACATTGTCTCATACACATCCGCTTGTGCAAAACCTTCTACACCAACATCATAGATCATGTCTTCTAATTTTTCTTCTTCTAGTTGATCTTCATTGTGCAATCAACAACATGTTTAGTTCGGGAAACAATTGGGAAGTCTATTAATCCACCATGCCATGTCCATGTTGTATAACTTCAAAGGAAACAACAAATACGATATTCCCTAACTTTGGTTACATTCAACTTTTTCCCATTCAAACAATTGACACAAGGACATCTAAACTTCACTTTATCATCACTTATACCCTTATTACGTTGCACAAATTTTATGAATTCTTCTACTCCTTTCTCATACTCATCATTGATGCATGGTGAATTAAACCAATCTCGACCTATACATGTGTGTGTATACATATATTGAAATTGCGTGAACAATTTCAGTAATATTTAAATGAATGATCACCTTGATTTTGTATTCAAGGTGTGACCCTATCCCATTGAAGAAGATTCACTTATTTTAGCTTATTGGTACATATTAGTTTTAAACAACATATCTTAAATTTCATGAAATTTTGCCAGCATTTCACATTGATCTTCAGGTTGCACAAAATGAAAGTGATTGTCAACCATAACCAAATATGCACTCGAAGACCAATACAAAACACAGTTGACAAATATTCATGAATTTTAAGATATGTATATTAATATATATATATATATATATATATATATATATATATATATATATATATATATATATTGCAATTGCGTGAACAATTTCAGTAATCTTTAAATGAAGGATCACTTTGCTTTTGTATTCAAGGTGTGATCCTATCCCATTGAAGAGGATTCAATTTTTTTAGCTTATTGGTACATATCAATTTTAAACATGTCTTAAATTTCATGAAATTTTGCCAGCATTTCACATTCATCTTCAGGTTGCACAAAATGAAAGTGATTATCAACCACAACCAAATATGCACTCGAAGATCAATACAAAACACAGTTGACAAATATTCATGAATTTTAAGATATGTATATTAATATATATATATATATATATATATATATATATATATATATATATATATATATATATATATTATATGCACTAATAAACTACTTAAAAATGATTAATCTTCTTAAACTGTTCAATTGGACAAATCAAGATTAAATACATTTAAATTATTAGTATTGTATCCTTTTAAATTATTTTTTAGAAAATACAATTTCTTCAAAAGAAAATTAAGAGACAATAAATAATTTTCATGTTCAATCTCAAACGGGAAACTAAGGATAACGCGATATATTTAAACATATAATTAAAAACATATCTAACATACAAATAAATGACAACAAAAAATAGGCTCATATTAAAAATAAATGTTAGAAGATAATAATAAGCATGGGACATCACCAACAATGAAGATGTAGTCTGAACACATTTTGGAAAGTTAAGCAATCACACCTCAATGCAACAGTACCTAAACTACAATGGCAGAAAAAAAAGTACTTTTGATGTTTTATTGCATCAACTTCTTCAAAAACCTAATTGTTTATAAAAACTTATGTAAAAGAAATTATCTCTCTTTAGATATTTGTTAAAAAATGTTTTTATTCATACATTCTTTTATTCACCCATCTCACAACTAGTTTAGCATCAATCCCTTTCATATCTTATTTACTGTATTTTTGAATTTCTTTCATTTCGTCTAGTTTATGATCTTGTCTAATAAACCCAATAGAGAACCATTCCCTACTCCATCACCTTCATCTTATGCCTTAACACCCATCATGAAATTCATTTTCATCTTCTTAAATCCAAGAAAAACAGAGGCATCAACAAAGCACATATTCATACCCTAACAAAACCCAACAGTGCACAAAAAAATAGAATCCATTTTCCATCAATGCAATTCATACATAGACAACAATTGAAGCAAACAAAACCACAAACATTACAATATCTGACCACAATGCATAAACGAAAAAAAGTACCAAATAACCAATCACCAGTGGGAGGTTGACGATGGAGACAGTTGGACTTGGATGACGACAACATGTAATGGAAACAAGAAAACTGTAGACAACAGCGGTGACACCAAATTCGCAAACTTGGACGACAACATCGATGGATTTAGATTCAAAGAAGATGAAGAATCAAAGCAAAGATGAAAAGAAGAAGAAATGAGAAGAAGAAGATGAAATCGTGAGAAGAAGGGAGTTGTCGACGAAGGGGCGATCATAGAAGAACTACAATCGTCGAAGAAGAAAACGAAATGAAGCCATTGTGATATTTTCCCCAAATTAAGTCCTAGGTAGACTTTTCGGCCTCGATTATTATTAATAACTTAAACATATTTGCATCTTTGCCTCAATTATTATTAATAATAGAAGCATATTCCCCCTCTTCAGGTCTCTGTTATTTAGCAACTGAGACAAATACCTCTTCTTCTTGATAAAATAATTAAAAAATAAAAAAGAGGAATTTTGATGATTTGTCAAACTTTTAGGTCTTGAAATCGAAGTAGAAAGTGTAATATGCTTGAGTTATTTAGAAAACGGGACTTGTAAGTTTGAGATATTTACAAAATTGTCATCGCATTTTGATATGCCTTGGTTTTGAAACTGAGACATATAGGCTAATTGGTGTATTCAAAAATACTCAAGTGAATAAATTTGGGGATGTAAAACAAGTCCAATGTGTAAAATGTGATGTAAAAATTGTAATGTTTATAAATATGTAAAACACCTCTTTAAGGTTATAATTTTTTTTATTATCAAATATCAAGTATAATATAATTCTATCATAAATAATATTTAAAAGTTAGACTATCTTATATTTGGGAAGGGACATCCCAATTTCAATCTCTCCTACACTACAAAAAATCGTGTAAATTGTGACGATTTTAATATAACAGTTATTTAAAACCGTCGTGTTTTACACAATAATACAACAACTTTTGAACTGTCGTATTTTACTTGTAACATTTGACGATTTTAACAGTCATTTGATCGTATGGTCATATTTAACATGTAAAATTCGACAATTTTAAGTGTCACTTTTAAATAAAAGTTATAAAAAAAAACTTTTCCAAATTATCTACTCATTTCCCTCATAAATTTTTTCTCGAAACTTCATTCTTTCAGCCCCCCACCCTCACTTCTCAAATTTTCATTTTCCCTCTTCCACTAAACATTGGGTCAGACCAAACCCTAGAACATCTACCTTCATCTTCTTCAAAAGAAAAGCTCAAAGGTTTTTTCGATTTTCATCTTCAACTCTTACAGTGCACAACAATACCAGCGCAGGCACCAACGTCGGCGGCGACAGGGCTGGCCACCATCCGAAGTTTCGTCGGCGTCGTCACCCGATCTTCTTCCACGCAACGCACACCTTCCTCTTCTTCCTTCACGCACAACCGCAATTACTCCTCCCTAGATCGCTACCACAGTCCGCGTCAACCATCTTGGTTTGTCGCCAGCTCTACTGCAATTCTCTTTTCGAACCATTGTTGGAGCTATTCTCGATCATGGCGCACGATTCCCTCTTTTCATCTTCTCCTTTCCAAATTGGTTTCAAACAAACCCCTCTCTCAAATCTAACCCACCACCGTAACTCTCAACCGCCTTTGAAAGCATTTATCTAGTCGCTACTTTAAACCCTTCATTGACTGACTATTTTTTTAATGGATAATGTTGAAGGTGTTTGTGAGTAGCTAGACCAACTGGTTGCATGCTTGGGTTGATGTTCTTGCCAAAAGCTCAAACTGTGATCCGTCATTGCCCCTAAAGGTAAGTGTTTTAAGATGCATTCTACAATAGTTTTGCATTTTTTTATGTTGACGGGTTTTTATCTTTGGAATTAGCCGGTGGTTGGAGCAAGGGTTCTCACGTTCAAACCTTACACTATCATTGGCCTATATAGGTGAGTTTTCTGAGTTGGTGCATCGTAAGATTGTGATGGGGTTTTTATTTTGATGTGCTTTTTGTGTTGTGATTAATCAATTTGTGTGGCGGTGTGGTGATTGGACGCCTAGTTTTTTTGTCAGGGTTTCTTAGAACCTTTCTTTTTTGTTTATGAAGAGAGGAAATACTCTCACCTTTGTTTATGTGATGGTTGTGTTTGTGTAGATGTTTTTAATGTATGCGATTTAGTATATTGAGGGAAAGAAACATGCCACCTTTCTTCCACTGATTTACTTGGTTTCAGATGCGATTGTGAACAACGACAAATTGATCAACCACCCATTGATACTTGAAATTATTTTGAGCTAAAGCCATATTAGACTTGCCCTGTATACTAGGATTTTAGACTTAGTGGGGTAGATTCATTATGCTAACAGATAATGTCATGGGTGTAATGCAACTGCAATTTTTTTTGTTATTGGTCTGGTTGACAATTATTTTCTTTATAGTGCATCTTTTACGTTTGTCTGGTAACGCACAGTTACTAATTGGTCATGAGTTTGGTAATTTACATTGGGACATTGATGTTAATTCATAATTAAGCATTCCTTCTTGTATAGCGTAGCATAATTGGTTGGTTATATGGATGCATGAACTTGTGCAGGATGTTTTATCTATCCTTCTTACCACATTTGTTGGTTTTGGTGTGGTGATTCTTGTGGAGTTTTATAGATGGAGAAGGAGTTATGTTATTGTAAATATTTTATTAATGTAAATGGATTTGGGGATATAACTTTTAAAGCTTATAATGGGTAACAAAGGATAATCCCTATGATAGATTTTGTCCTACTTTTTTTATAAAATCTTCTTTATCCCATGCTAAATTTTAGTTTTTTCTAAACTTTTCTTTCGCCTCTACAGAAAAAGGCTTGGACACTACACAATACCAGAAGAGATGGATGAGGTTTGTGCTTGGCTAACATCAAAATTGGGTCCTAAGGGGAAAACAACATAGGTAGCCAACGAAGGAAACAAAATGTGAAAATTGATTCTTTTTGGTTAATTGTAATATTAGATGCTTTTGTGTGTTGATATAATAAATGCTTTCTTTTATACTAAAAAGAATATTTGAACTTGTTAATATATATATATATATATATATATATATATATATATATATATATATATATATATAAAATTTTCATCGGCATTTCATTTTCAGCAATGACTACCGCATATCTTAGTTTGGCTTTTGACTATATATATAATAGAATTATCTTTATGTATGCAAATACGCACTTATTTATATATATATATATATATATATATATATATTTTTTTTTTTATCTTCATAAATGTTTGGCAGGAATAAAATCATGTATAATTTGTTAGTTATTGTGCCATATTGTGATCTTGAATTTGTGAATGGGTAGCCAACCAGGGGATCTTCAACTTTTGGTTACAAGTTGTTGACTATTATGTAGGAAAAAGCTAGTAGAACTGAGTTAAGATATAGTAAATAATATTACTTAAAATTATTTATTATATTGTTATCTATTTCACAAACTTATATACTTATTCTTTATTTATTGTAGGTACGAGATGTTGAGAATGAAATGTCATCTTTAAATGATGTAATCAGATCAAGTGGTGGAAACAAAATATTATAATATGCCTTAGACTTCATTGCGGGCACTAGATGTTGGAAATGATGTGCCATCTTCACATTATATATATGCTAGGATCAAGTGGTGGAAGCAAAACACCTTAGGCTTAGGACTTTTAATATTGTCATTTTTTTGGATACTTGAATATTTTGATACTCTTAATGTTGTCTTTATTTTTTGTAGATGTTTGAATTGGTACTTTGGTATAGTTATATTATATTGACAATGAAAGAATTTAGTTTGTTAATTTCTATTTTATAGTGTTCTAATTTTTTATATATTTTAAATCATCATCAAAAATTAATTTTATTAAATTATGAAAGTATTATAAATATTAAAAAATAATAAATAATTAAATATTAAAATTGCGACACTTAATACACTTAATAATCATGTAATTAGTCTGAGAATTAAATATAATTAATTATAATGGTGACAATTAGAAATGTCACAATTTAATGGTGAAAATAGTGTCAATTTAAAGTATCGTATTTTTCATTATATTTGTTATCCAATTAAAATATTACGTTAGTTTTAGTTGACGTTTTTTACCTATTTAAAATCGTCACTATATACATAGTATAAAATGACGGTTGCTGCGGCGGTTCATCCATAACCGTCATATTATGCTTTGTGACGGTAAGAATTACGACATTTTTGGAAACTGTCACTCGAGTAAAGAACGACGGTTAAAAATGACACAAATTACAAAAATAATTGTCGTTATTTACACGTTTTTTTGTAGTGCTAGTATTACCTTCTTAACCTTCTCCTGAGATTAATAACTCTCAAATGGAATAACATGAAACACTAAAAGAGGCTACAATTCAAATCGCATAGGGTAAAACTTCATTTTGTGAAGGATGTTATAATGCATGAGCTCTCAACCCAATTCTCAATTATTTACAACATATATGACTTTCTTAAGTTTAACTCTTTGGGATCTTGTTCATCATTTTCTCCTTCTCGTTCATCTTTGCATCCTTCATATAATTCTTGGATTGATAACACCAAAGACCATTCCAAGACACCTAAGTACAAAAGGTTGAATACACCCATCCTTATTTTAAATTACTAAAACATTATTAGTATATTTGGTACTTTATTTTAAAACTTATACAATTATAATTTTTTCATCATTCTTTGACTTTGAAAAAAGTTACTTCTTTTAATATTGAATTAGTGATAATATCTTGTTTCCTTACTTTGATTTTTATTTTATCTTTTTGTAAAAATGGTATTAACAAATATTAGAGATGACAAGGACAAAAACAAACATGTTCTTTACATTGATTAGATATTGGAGATAAACATAAATATGAATTCTTAGCTGGGAGATGATGTTAACAAATAAATATGTATGTGAATAAACTTATTCACTTATGTTTTTCATGTAAACAAAATATTACAATTTATAGATTCTATTTTAACTTTTCATCTCCAAACCTTAAATTTTGCTATCAAGACACAATTATTATCTATTAGCCAATACAATAAACTCCTTACCCTTGCACGATAAAGCTCACAAAACTCTTAACAAAATTAATTACCTATAAAATAACCTATTTAGGTTTACCTAACCAATCTCGCCCATAAATTTAAATGTTCCTTCATCTCGGTTCTTCTACCCTTCCTTTTGGCTTTTCCATATCCAATGCACAACATGTTTACTTCTTTCACTAATGATCGGGCTCTTCTCTTATTCATAGTCCCTTTCCTCTCTTAGTGGCTGAATTGTTCACTTTGTTTGTGGCCGACTTGTACTTTGCTTTTCCCGATTTGTTCTTTGCCTTGTCTGACTATTACTCGTCAGATTCTTTGCTATCTTAATATCTGAGCTTTTCATACCCAGGTTCTTTTCAATAGGCCAAGATCATTTTTAGAGATCAAACAACTCTCACTTTACACCAACAAACTGAGCTCCCTTTGAGTTGTTCGTTGTTCCATCAAGCTATTCGGATTCCCTATCGACCTATCTAGACATCCCACCGAGTTATCTAAGCTGTTCACTTGCTCCATTGAGCTACCCAGGCTCCCCATTGAGCTATGTGCATGCCCACAAAGACAACCCTAATACAAGCCCACAACCAGGTCAGATCGACATAAGTTGCCAAGTAATAATACTTAAAAATTTGTATAAATACATATGGCTCAAGGCAATCAAGGGCACTTTTTATTAATCACTAAATTTGAGCTTTGACTATTGGAGAGAATATTTTGTTCACTTGAGTGCTGGAGTACCTTCTTTAAGATCTTCATACATTTTTGTTGTGCCTGTATTTATGCTTTGTATTCTCTTATGTGCTTCTTTTATGACCATCTTAATCTCTTCATTGTTAGGTAGACATATCATATCCTTAAATCTCAAAATTCCTACTCTATCTATGCCTCATGAATTTACATTGAGTTAAAATATATAGTAGTTAGTTATAGATAAAACATCTTTGAGGTATTATAAATTAAACATCTAAGAGGAATAAGTCATGTAACCTTCTAAAAACAATAATTATCATCGTTAGTTTTACGTTACTTAATACATGTTTTTATTATAATATCATATGAAAATTTATAAGAAATGCTATTGACTATAGTATATTATTTATTTAATTGAAATTTATATTACTTTCAAATAGTTATTAAGCAAGGTTGATAAATATTTTAAGGCATTTTATTGAAGAAACATGAATAATTAATTATTTTTTTTAATATTATTATTATTATTATTATCTTTAATACTTATTATTTTTAATCAATTTATTAATTTTATGTATATATATAGGTAGCTAAGTAGCTAGGGAACTACTTTATAGTTAATCTCTAGCAAACTAGTTGTAGCAAAACCCTAACTAATCCTTAGCAAACTAGTTGTAGCAAATCCTTAATTAATCTCTGGCAAATTAATTGTAGCAAATCCTTAGCTAATCTTTAGCAAAATGTTTGTAGCAAATTCCTAGCTAATTTTTAGCAAAATGTTTGTAGCAAATTTCTAGTTAATCCTTCGCAAACTAGTTGTAGCAAATTGTTAGTTAATCCCTAGCAAAATGTGTAGCAAATCCCTAATTAATCCCTAACAAACTAGTTCTAGCAAATCCCTAGCTAATCCCTAGCAAAATGTTT
>Ga0209589_1007388_pt1 | contig 17700 bp, 7 predicted proteins | sample CowpeawhiteBW_FD_187525 | JGI IMG/M metagenome (GOLD analysis project Ga0209589, IMG submission 187525) | Root nodule microbial communities of legume samples collected from California USA - Cow pea white BW (SPAdes) (version 2) | ecosystem: Host-associated > Plants > Roots > Nodule | place: USA...
TATATATATATATATATATATATATATATATATATATATATATATATAATATTTATGAACATTTTTGTCTTCTAAATTAAGTAAAAATTACTAATAATAGGGTCATAATTTATTTCATATTATGATTAATTATAAACTCTTACAACATTCATTATTTATTAGTTACCCCCCTTAAAGGGTGTCTTTATTGTTATGGTTAGCATTCTCTTGAAAAATAAATATTTTTTAATGGAGAGAAATTTGATCGGATAAAAGATGATCATCACGAAACATTAAATGGCGTTTAATGAATTTTATTAACTTACATAAAGTAATTTAGTGTATCTTTATCATTTATTAGTAGCTTTAAACATTAAACATATTAATGCATAAAAAAGTTGTTTTACTCGATGTCTTTTCTTACACTCATTTTCATAATTCTCGATCCACACTTTTTGTGTCTTAACTTTCTAAAAAGTAATTTATGATATTGACATGTCAAACTATATTTCATCTCGTGTCTTAATCATACTTATTATCCAAACTATACATTTTAATATGCTTTTAACATTTACTTGGACGAAGGATTTCAATAATTTAGAAATTGAAATAATTAGTAATTAAATTATTTATAATTGAGTTCTTTCCATTATTTAAATAATTACTTGAATAAAGTAATTGAAATATCTTATATTTTAATTATTTTGTTTAGATAAAATAATTTAATTTCTATTTTATTGTAAACTCAATTTCAACCTTGAATATAACTTAACTTAGTTCGACCTTAGTTGGTACAATCTAAGTCGATTTTCAACCTCGGTACAATTTAAATTGATTCGACCTTAGCCAATTCAAACTAATTTAGCCCGAGTTGACTTAACTCAACCTCAACTAGAATATATTTGTTTAAAAGTTATGTTTAGGCAAACTCAACTCGACCTTCATCCCGAGCTAACTAAGCTCGAACTTTGGCCCGAGCTAACTCAACTAAATCTTTGGTCTGGATCGACTCGTTTCAACCTTCGATTAGGGTCAACTCGACTCGACATTTGACCAATCCCGACCCAGCTCGACCTTTATCCGAAGTCAACTTGACTTAGAGCCATCTCGTATCGACCTTCGACCAAGGCCGGCCAAGGTTGACTCGACTCAACTTTCGGCTTAGGTCGGCTCAACTCAACTTTTGCCCCAGCTCAGCTTAACCTCTAGTTCATTCTTCAGCTCATCCTTCAACTCGGGCGGGCGAGCTCAACTCGACCTTTGGTCCAAACTGAGTCATCTCAACATTCTACCCGACCCAACCCGACTTTTTGTATCTGCAGACTCTTTTTGTCCTAGGCAATAATCAATTCCACAACTTGAGAAATTTCAATTTCTTTTTTCTTTGGTGAAGTCCAAATTCTAATATTTTAGTTATTTGAAATACCTTCTTAAAATTCTTCAATTTAAATTTTCTTATCTAAACATGTTATTTTTCTTGAAAAAATTTCAAATTTTTCAAATAAATAAATTACTCTATGAAATTATTTCATTCAAACATGGCATTAAGGTATTTTTCGGAAATGTTAAATACTCATGTCTATCAAAGTCAAAAGGTTTTAGAAAGTCAATAATACTTCGGTTAACATAAATATTTAATAGAAGACTATTTTATTTTCAGGCTGTATTAATGAATAGGTTGATATTGCAGAGTAGTTAAATATCATTAAATACTATGACGTAAAAAAAAAGTTTTTTTCTTATTCTTAATAGTAGATATATATTATTGAGGTGTAAATTAAAATTTAGTATGAACTAATTTACTTCTTAAAATAATATATTCATTATTTACTATTTAAAATTATCAACAATAATTTTTTCATTTTGATAAAATAACAACCATTTAAATTTAAAATAAAAATTTTTAAAAATAAAATGTAATCAATTATTTTGATTATAATTAAGCCGTGAACAATGTTAAATTATTTTTACTAATTTTGTATAACCAAAAATTAATATTTTTATATTCATTAATTTTATAAATAATTTTAAAATAATTTTCATTCATTTATAATGGTTTTCTTAGTTTAGAAAATAAATAAGTATCCTCATCTTTTAAAATAGCAGTATTATTCACCACGAATGGCATCGACACAAAACACAAATACATATATAAAAACATGGATCAATACTATTATGCTGCTACCATTTTTATAAACCAGTGGTTACACGTTGGAAGTCTCACATCGACTAGAGATAAGGCCAATTCACAATATATAAGTGAGGTGCAAACCTCACCTTACAAACCGGTTTTGTGGGGTTAAGTTAGGCTTAAAGCCCACTTCTAACATGGTATCAGAGCCAAGTTAAAGCCTATCCTAGAGAACTTTCTTGGATATTCCACCCGATATCAGACCGCTAACGGACCACCCACTAATTTCTTATCCTACGCACGAGATGAATATACGAGGGGGGGTGTTGGAAGTCCCACATCGACTAGAGATAAAGCCAATTCACAATATATAAGTGAGGTGCAAACCTCACCTTACAAGCCGATTTTGTGGGGTTGAGTTAGGCTTAAAGCCCACTTCTAACACACGTCACTGTGAAAAGAGAAAATTAAAGTGAATTTGAATAAAATCTTAAATGAAAATAAAATAATAAAATAATATGATTTGATAAAAACAAAAAATAAAATCTTAAATGATAAAAACTCATTCTTTTAAAACACAATCTCAACTATTTAGTTTCTAAAAACGCATCCTCTCTCTTTTCTCTCTACTCCAATTTATTTTTCCATTTCAACCCAACCCTGTTCTACTTCTCTCTCATCTGAATTTTCATCCTTTCTTGAATCAGAGACAATTTTTGGGTTTGTAAAAGAGTCTTCTTCGAATCCACGTGAAAATTTCTTTCTTCGTGTCAGCTAAAAATCTAACATTCTTCTTCTTCTTCTTTTAGTTTGGGATTTTTGTTTCTTCTTGAATTCTAATCAGAGCTTCATTCTTCTTTGTGATTCCTTCGCTTTGGCTTCTCGAGGTTGATTTGAGATTTTGGTGCTCAAAATTGTCTTTGGGGTTTTGTTGTTTTAATCTTGGCCTTAAGTGAGAATCTTTAGCTTACACGAGAGCCCTTATCACTCAAGCGAGAGAAATCTAGTTCAAGCAAAACTAGCCAGAATTCACTTTGCTCTCTGTACGAATTTTAGCATAAGCGAGAGTCCTTGTCGCTTAAGCGAGAGCCCCTATCGCTCAAGTGAGAATTTCTAGCTCTAGCGAGAATGCTGTAGAATTTTAATTCCTTATTTTCAAACTGTGATTGACTGAGTTAATTTAAAAAATATGATGTATAAAGCTATGCATGAATGATATGGTATTTTTGATACTTGACTTGGTATGTTGTTGGAAAATATGTGATCGTTTGATATATGGATTTTGAGATGGAATTATTGATATGTGAATATGAAAATATGATTAAGGATGAATTTTATTATGAAAGTATTATTGTGGAACTATGATGATAATGGGTTTTTGAATATATATATATATATATATATATATATATATATATATATATATATATATATATATATATATATATATATATACACACACACACACACACACGAGCATTGTATGTGTTTGACGTAATTCCATGGGTCTCATTGGGAGATTTTATGGTAGTGTTATTTTAATGTATGCATTGGACTATGGATTCAAGTATAAGGTGACATCCTGAAAATCTAATGATCATTCACACTCAAATAGAGTATAATGGTTCATGTGGTGAAAGTAGTAGGAGGTTCTAGTCTAAGGCAGGATAATGACCTTAGATGATCATGGATTAACCTTGTGTGTGGTAGGGTGAAACACATTTGCAATGACTCTGCAAAGTAGTAGAACCCAAAACAAGTGCAAGTCTCTAGTGATTTCAATTCCAAATGCATGTATCTGGATAATTGAGTTTATTGTCAACTGTTTGTGTGCAATTATGTGAATTATGGAAGTTTGTCTATGTATGGCTTATAATTGATATGTTTTAATGTTCTTAGGATAACTCTTTTGTATACTAGCTTACCCTTGCATTATGTGGTCTTATGTTATTTTCTTCTTTTACGATGATCACCATTTTGTGGGAGCAGATGAAGATGCAGGTTTAAAGACATCTCTAAGGGATGAGACGTTTGTAATTAGAGTTGTGAGATTGTAGTAGATATATGAGTGGTTGTACGTTCAATATAGGAGATAAGTGTCTGCATAACATCCATTTGCATAACAAATTAGACACTTATCTTAGGTGAAAAGGCACTTTTCTCAAGAAAACAAAACATGCCTTCTTTTTTTCAAACATCATGCCTCCACACTTTTTGGATAATAAATGAGAATCTTAACTCACATGTCACTCTTTTATAGAAACATAGAGGAAAAAGGTATCAAGTGGTTGAGCCACACCAACCCAGCTCCGCCATAATAGTTGAAGATACAGAACACAATCAGAAATCCTACTGCTAAGACCAAGGAATGCTACTAAGCCTCAAACTTGAAAGAGGACCAAAAGTAAAAAGAACTCAATAAACTTAATGACAGAAGCATCTCCATACTAGCTAAACTTGGGCTGACCTCAAACAAAAAAGGAATCCAGGACATGAAGATTGTGTGGTTGAGTCTGGGAAAATTGGTTGAGCACCGCCTATACCAGGCTATAAAATAGTGACCCCCCTTCTGCTACAGGCAAGCAATTATGTAGAGAATAGGTCTCTCTTGCACTCTTTCTTCCTAAAATTTTCATAAATCATTTGTATAGGGGAGAAGAGATGTTGCAAGTTGTTTAATTACATTGTGATCATTTAATTGATTTAAGCTAAGTTGAGAAATTAGTTTAAATTATGGTCCAACAAGCTTGCCAATCCTATATTGGTGCTGAATTAAGTGTCTAGAGGGGATGCTGGAAAAGGGGGAAAGGCTCGAGAGTAATGCAGGGGGTTTAGGTTGCCAAGAGTTTAGAGATCACCTTGGGCTTAATTTCCCTAGGTTCTAGATAGCAGAGATTCATCTAGATCTACCAAAGAGAGTGTTTCGAGAGCAATGGTCTTGAATAGTTCAAGATAGAAAAGAGGGAAATTGTAATTTGATGAGAAAGGAAAGGCAAGGGAAATCAACCTTGTTCTCTAATTCAATATTTAACGCATAAAATCTCACGTTAAAACTTAAATCTTAAAAGTAAAATAGTTATGATCTAATTGTTGTTAAACCTTTGCAAATCCCTATGGAGATGACTTTATACTACAATGCAATAGTACACTTGCTGTAAACAAGACTGTTAAATAAAAGTTCATCAATAGGGATACCTTTAAAGTTTTGGTGGTGTTGTATAAATGGCATTATTTTTTTAGTTTGAACTCTTAAAGGACTATATTAATATACTTTTTATTTCGTAAAATTTGCCTTTGACTTTTATTATGAAATATCTTATTTTATTAGTTTTATATTACTAAGATGGGATATTACATTAATGGTATTAAAGCAGTTCGTCCTTAGGATGAATAAAAGGTTCTGGGTTTATCATTTTAGCACAAGTGGTCTTGGAGCATGGATTTGATGAAGCAAGTGCATATGATCATGTGTGGTTGATGAAAAATTGATGGAGATTTGTTGTTGATCAAGCTTCTAGTTTGTTGAATCTGGAAATGACGTAAAGATCAAGAAACTTGATGATTGTATTGTATTTGTAGACTATATGACATATGATAGTTGTATTTTGTCTTATGTGTGCCCTTTTCAATCTATTAAAAAGGGTTTTAATAGGTTCAAAGGCTTGTTGCATATAGTTTTGATGTGAATGTATTTAATCAATTAAATTGTTATTAAATCGATTGATTTCACTTAAGTCAAGTGAAATTAGTAGATTGTACGGACGAATGAACTTGTTGAATTTACATATGACCAAGCTACATAAGTTGGTTTTTAGAGAGTTGAGTAACACTTGAGATTTTTTAGCACGAAAACGGTGACACGGGTTTGGAAAAGCTCTCTCTCTGGAGTACATGGTGTGCAACTGTTGATTAAATATCTTGAGATCTTTGAGCAAAGTTTTGCTTGCTTGAAGCTATAAGAACACATGTTTGGTTGGCTAAGGAGAGCCTCCATTAGGTTTGGTTGTTCTTATGCTTTTGTGTGGTTCCTAATGTGATTCCAAGTATGTAAGTGGGATTCTTACAGTATAGGGGATAAGATTTTTGTAAGATTTAAGAATCTTGGTGTTTTGCTTTATTCAAAAGTGTAATCTTTGAGGGATTTTCTAAAAATTTTGATATAGTGCATGGTCATGCTCAGGTTGTCCTGATAAACTAAATGTAGCTCAGGTATTGAGTGAACCAATATAAAAATTATTGTGTGATCCTCTCTCCCTTATCTTTTCATCATTTAAATCTCAAGAAAACTCATTAAATCAATCAATGTAAGGTGTGCATGTGTTTTTACATTATATAGTAATACAACTAAGTTAGATATATTATTTGGAACTATCTTGTTTGAAAAAGAATGTTGTTTGAGTGAGTTTGGTGCTTTCTGCGTTTCTGCATAATTTTCCAGAATATCAGTTGATTGATTTTATCTTTTAATCTGTTGAATCGTATTGTATGAACAAATTAATTTGTTGTTTATGTTTTTAATCGACTGAAAAGTGTGATTCCGCATTAATACATATCTGGTTTACTGGTCAATTGAATTTGTTTTTAAAAGGTTTTCATAAGTTTTAATTGGACATATTTGGCTTAGAAAGATCTTCTAAACCTACAATTGGTACCTAGAGCAAGGTTCTTGAAAGTTATTCAAGTTTGATCCTAAAACTATTTTGAAATGGTTGAAAACAAAACTTCATTTTGCATAAGGTGCTTCTATACATAGGTCACCTATGTTTAGTGGGGTTAATTACCAGTTTTGGAAAAATTGAATGAAAGTTTTCATTGAATCAATTGACCAACGTATTTGGGATGCAATTGTAAATGAATATTAAACTCCAAAACATATATTTAGTTAGTTGATACTTGAAAGTTATGCAAAAGTCATTTAATAAGTCAAGTTTATTTATTTTTTTATGTAATTAGTTTCATTCTCTATTTTTTTTACAAAGTTGTGTTACTTTATGAAAATCCAAAAATTTTAGGCAATAAAAATGTATTAAAAAATGTTTCATGACACAACATAAAAATAAACATTCATGCAAATAAAAAAAATAAAGAAAGAAAAATGTAAAGGAAACAAGTTAATATAAAATAAAAACTTAAGCAAGCTTATGGAGTTTTTGCATATGCTCTTCGATCCAATTTCCTCATACTAGGGTGCTTGATAATTTTTATTTTTATTTTTTTGGTTTTTTTCTAAATTTTATTAACATTGTTGATTATGAATTTTACACTAGGTGATATCTCAGCATATTATGCTATACAAAGAAAATATTTTCTTATAGTGACAACATCACTTTATTACAAAACATTCTAAACTTATCAAACAAAATTTTGTGAAAAAGAATTATAACAATATTTGATTTGATATAGAAATAAGCATCACAATAAATTTTATAACAAAAAGAATGACTTTGTTATAGGTTATGATGTTAAACATGACATAAAACTTTATTACTTTTTACAAACATAGTTAAGAAAGGAGCATGATATGTTGTTATTATGATGGACAAATTTGCTAAATAAGTCAGTCATTTAAGAGAATTAAATATTTCTTAGAACAACATGCATTACAAAAAAAATTCAGTACTATCGACTACCAATATCAAGTATCAGCCAATAACAAGTGAAATCCATCAATAACACATATTTTTCGATAGAATACGGACCACATAAATTTCATCGATAATTGCTCGTTTGTAAAAATTACAAATAAATTTAGTAAATACCTCTATAATTACCGATGACATATGTACTATCAGTAATAGCTGAATTAGTGACAAATATTTTTGTTAATAATTGTATTATACAACCAAAGTTCTTTATCATTTGCCCCCAAACATAACCTCTCTCTCCATATATATATATATATATATATATATATATATATATATATATATATATATATATATATATATAACATTACAATGATAATAAAATACATAATAAAATATATAATATGATAAAATCAAATCTTAAATTTTATCATATAATAAAATATGTAAATAATAAAACTTGTGATGTTGAACCACCCAGTAATGGTTTCTTTTCTTCTTTTCTCTTTCTCTTACTTTTTCTTTTCTTTTTGTCATCTTTTTTTCCTAACTTCTCTCTACATTTTTCTTCTATATCCCATCACTTTCAAAATCTTATCACACCTCATCATAGTTGAAGAGTTTGAAAACATTTCTACCTGATCATATTTTCAAATAGAGTAAGTTCCTATTTACTCTAAAACATTTCTATACAATAATTGTGTCTGATTGAAAAGAAATTGGAATGCTTGAACTTGAATATTATTGAGTTTCTCCTAACAAATGATTCTTTAACATGTTTCGAATTGGATACTCTTATTGCTATGTTGATCTGATGCCCATATTATGTGTGATATAAAACTTTCAGGAATTGAGTTTTGAATATGATTTATATTAGTAGACTAAATTTGTATATCTTTCCTTATGATAGTTTATGAAATTGATATGAACTTAAGCATGCATACTTTGAGTTAAGATACCAAAATATATTTTAAATTAGTAAATGATGCTTGAGCAAGTTATTTTTGGATTAATCCTTTTAATTATTTATAAGTTATATTATTAAAATGCCTTTTGAATTGCTCTTGAAATCTGGTTTAATTGTGTTGTTAAGGCTAATTTCTCTAAAACTTTTTTCTTAACGAAGGATTTTCTCTCAAACAAAAATAGAATAGAGACTCAACCCTTACTCTCGGTTCTATTTTCACTCAAGTAAAACTTGAGTTAAAAATAACTTATTTTCACCCAAGAGAAGATAACTCTATGACTCAACCCAATTTCTACCCAATTTTCGCTCAAGCTAATTTTTTTTTCTTTTTTATCATAAACTCATTTATTGGGATTGTTCTTATATATGCAAATTGAATATCAATTGATATGTATGATTGATTTATGATTTTAGTTAATTGAGCTATATTATATAACAATGTGTATTTAGATTGATGAAATTTGTATGCTATATGAAAATGATTGTTAAGATTGATGAGAATTATGTTAAGTTATGGTCACATATCTAGGTTGATATGTTAATTATTGTTTGATTTGATGAATATTGAGTATTGATACCTATGTTGTAATAGAGATACTTTAGCTTCATTGTAATCTAAGTCACATAAGCTAAGATATAATGTGGTAAGATACTAAGGAATGAGTTCTTGAACACAGTGACATGTGTAGATCCATGGCTTGTGTTGTATTGAACTTACCTTCATCCTTACACTTAGATTTGCTTGTAAATCTAAGTCATGGGTCTCTAGTATGACATATTTCATTTGTGTCTTCCAAAAGGCATCTTTTGTATTTTACCATTGAATATTTATAATGTATTACATCCATGTTTGGTATACATAATTGGTGTATAATTAAGTTTGATTGATATAGATTTGTTTATGGATTGCTAATGAAATTATTCCTTTTATATCCTTTTCCTATGTTAAAAAACTATTTTCAATAACATATCCTTTCATGTGTTGTTTGATGGCCTTCGTAGGTGGAGACAATAAGTCTGCCTCTTTCTAATTTTAAACTATATGTAATCCTAAACAAAAAATATTTAATAAAAATATCAGTATAACATATATATAAATATTAAATTTGGTCTCAATTTGGGAAGGGACAAAATGACTCAATTTAAAAAAAAAGATGGGAATGAATAAAACAAAAATAATGAATATCAATATCAGAACCAAATTAAATATAAAAAAATTGACCTTAACACGTGGTACTAACTCTAACAAATGGCACGATACTGGCTAGACACGTGGACATTTTTTTTTAAACTAAAAAAAAATTACAAAAGTTAGAAAAAATTATAAAAAAGAAATAAATTAAACAAAATTGACAAAAATTAGGACTAAATCAAACAAAAAAATATATTATGACCAAATTGAAAAAAACTGAATGAAAATTAGGACTAAATTAGTATTTTTATCCTTATTTTTATATATGTTTTTAACATTAATTTTCTTAACTATTTATTTCAAATATTACTTTTAGATCCTTAGTCATTGTCTTCAAAAAATACTTTTTATTTTTTTGTAAAATTTACATGTACCTGATATGGATTGAAATGAAAAGTTTATATTATTGAGTTTTTAAAACATAATAGTTACTCTATTTTCTTAAAATAAGATACCCATATTTTCTTAAAGCCAACTTACAACTATTTACTCTTACAAAAAAAAAAAGAATCATAACATTTATTTCTTAAGACAACATTACATAACTATACTAATATAAATTTAAATTTAGTTGATCATAAAGAAAATACATATGTATACATGATCCATTTAAAAGTTTGTTGTCTCATTCATAGTATTTTAATGAAATGTAATAGCTAATATATCTTTATTTATTAATAGGTTAAAATATTCAACTCTACAAAACAAAGCCCAAGCTAAATTATCATCTTATATATTTATCGTTTCTCAAATGATTAAATTATCAAGTATCTCAACTAATAATCGTTTATTAGAACTGCATCTTAACATTAAAAAAAATGCAAAAACATATTATGACCACTTCATTCGCAATATGAAATTCAGTTAATTTCCTTTATCTCTAAATAATATTTCAACGTATTATTCAAATACATGAATTTTGACTTACCCAAAAAGAAAATAACGAAAACCTAAGAAATAATGAGAATTGGTTTGTTTACATACATGGAGCATATTTGCTTAGTTATTATGTAAATGGAAAGGTAAAAAAAAAAAAGTTATCAGGTAAGTCGTGTTGAGTGTTGACTTCAAAAATAAGTTACGTTGATTTATAATGATTCGTGACGACTTCTGAATAAAAATATACAAAAGGGTAAAATCGTGAGGATTAATGACAATTTCCTTATAACGATTCACAAAAATGTGTAAATATATAAAAAAGTAAAATCGTCATAATTCATAACGATTTCTTATTTCTGTAACACAATCAAAAGTCATCACGTATCATGATAACTTCAATTTAAATTGTTTACAAAAAAAAAAATCGTTATCCTTCCTCCGGACTTTACCTTTTTATGTATTTACACACATAATTATGAGTCCATGTATGTAAAAATCCCAAGAGAATCTGATCTTCTTTTTCATATTTTGGATAGTTTTAACAATTTATAAGGTTTCTCCGAGATTCCAACTTAGTTAAATACACACTAATACTTAAATGTTCCAATTAGATGATTGAAAATCTCAACGAAGACTCGTAGGCAGAGGAGCAATTAGTAAACTTATTGTTTTTAACAAAAACCTGGGTTACTTTGACTTCATAATGTTAATGATATTACTCATACACTCAGTGGAAAAATGAAATAAACGTTGTTTCCCTGTTTTTTTTTTTTTCTACCAGAAAGGAAAAAAATGGCTTAGCTATTAGTAGCATAGGTCCTTTTCATGAATGTACATTTAAGGATGGTTGTTGGAGGCTATTAATATTATTAATGTTTATTTAATACCTTTTTTTAGGGATAGAGGTCTCACGAATTGATACGAGTGAGGACAGACGTACCTACCATAGTTGCCACAACTTCAAAGTTCTCAAGCCTTCCTTCATACAACAGATTAGTGGATATTGGCTCATCAGTTTTTTCTTCTACTTTTTCAATATATATATATATATATATATATATATATATATATATATTAGGATCAAGTGTGAGTCTATGTAAGGTCCACTTTATTCCTTTATTTTTTGCCACAATTTTTAAGGGCTCATCCTAAGCAGATGGGCCTAAAGACTGGTCTATAGGGTGCCAAGGCTCCTAAAGCATCCTAATCTCTCCTTTCTGCTCTCACTTGCCAAAAATAGTGTCTTTCTCCTCTCTTTGTTTCCCCCAGAAGCTCTGTTAGGGTTTGGACTTCCTTCCTTATCGAGTTCGCTCAACTCCATTATTTTTTGTTTACCTCTTGAAGTTATTCCTTGAGCTATTGTGCTCCACGGTTTGGGTGTCGAAGTTCTTGGCTAGCACTTTCCAGGTAAGGGAAGCTAGGGTTCCTCGTATTTTCTAATTTGTTGTCTGTTTTTGATTTGCCTTGAGCTTGTATGAAGTGTATGTTGTTGTGGTTAAATAAAATGCTATGTTCTGTGTTCTGGGTATGCAAGTATGGCTGATGCAGGTACGAACAGTTGCGAGAATTGATAATCTCGCCCAAGCGAGCTTGTCTCGCCTAGGCGAGACTAACCGAGGTTCGCCCAAGCTTCCTACTCGAGAGGTCGCTTAAGCGACAAGTCCCCGTTTTGAGCGAGATGCAATCTCGCTCAGGCGAGGAGGGCTCGTCTAAGCGAGATCTCGCAGAAAGCCACTATTCCCACTCCTCGAGCTCTCGCCTAAGCGAAGGGAGCTCGCTTGAGCGAGAGAAACCTCTCGCTTGAGCGAGAACCTTTAGCCTAAGCGAGAGTTGGGCAAGAATGCGTTCTTGTTTTGGTTTCTTCTCTGTCTTGGATGTTTGGCACATGATTGATTGGATTATTATGTTAAAAGCATGAGGTGAACAAATACGCATGAGTGAAATGGTTTATGGGTTGTGAATGATAAGTTTAACGTGATCTTGGCATGTGGCTTGTATGGGATGGTTGGTTACCAAAGTGGCATGGTTTTGGTATGATAAATGATTCTATATTGATTGTTGGAAGCGTGGTTTTGGTTTGGTTAGGACGTAATTCCACGATAGTTTCGTGGTGGTGGTGCCTCATTGGTTAGGACGTAATTCCATGAGTCTCTAGGTGAGACCTCATGGTGGTGCCTCAGTTGGTTGGGACGTAATTCCATGACCCCTATTAGTGGGAGTTCATATGGTGGTGCCCCATCTATATAATTTAGTAGGGATTCAAGGTAAGGTTGCATCTTGACACTCTAAAGAGTCAGTTAGTCTCACATAGAGCATACTGACTCTAGTGGTGAGAGTAGCAGGAGGCCTGAAACCCATTAAGGGCTAACCTTGTGTGTGGGGGATGAAACATTGTAACACTTAGCTCGGTAGAGCAGGGAAGTCCACCACAAGTGCAAATATCCGTTGAATCCGACTAATTATATGTATCCGGATGAGTTGTGTCTGAGTCTTAGTATATTGTGTGCAAGTCATAATATGATTGGTTGATATATATATATATATATATATATATATATATATATATATATATATATATATATATATATATATATACACACACACACACATGTTGGAATATGAAAGTGTATGTGATAGTATGATAAACTATTTTCTACTCTAGCTTACCCTTTTGTTTGTTGTATGTCTTGCTTGTGTGGTTCTCTCTTTTTGCAACGATCATCAATTTATTGATGTGAACATATGCGAGACATCCTCGTGACCAACGGGGAAATGGTGACTCCGCTACGTAGCCTGCTTAGGCTGGATTCCTTTTGCTTGGACTTTTCTTTTAGGGTTACGGCCATGTATTGCCCTGTCTTTGGGTTTTCTTTTGAAATATTGTCTATACATTATGATATTATGTTACCAGCATCGTGGCATGCTTGGGTTTTCTTCCTTTTGCTTTTGGACAATTGTAAGGAGTAACATTTATACTCCAGGACTATGCTTACCATGTTATTCTATATGACGCTTCTTTTAATTAGGGTATTAATTAAATGGGGTGTTACAGTCAAAGTCCCACATTGGTTATAAATGAGAAAGTAGGGCACTATATAATGATAAATACCCATAAACTCATTGCCTTAAAGTTTTGGATTGAGAGTGGTGTCAATGCCTTATGTGGTTGGGCTCAGGTCTCATTGGTGTTGTATCTTCCCAGTGATACCCCCTCCTTAAAAACCTAACAAGTGGTATCAGAGCCGATGGTTAAACCGGCTCGGGCTCAGGTCTCATTGATGTTGTATCTCCCCAGTAATACTAGTCTTGCATAAAGTGATAAACGATTCATATGTATTAAAAAAATTATTTTGAAACAAAAGTTACTCATCTATTTTAAAATAAATACTAATAACTAAAAATTACTATTTAAGATTTGAAAGGGTTTAAATCAAAGAACTAAAATCAAAACTCACATTTTATACGTGATAAAACATTTTTAATTTACTAGGTAACAAATCCTAGAAACCTATATTAATTTTTTTTATACACAATTTTGTAACTTATTTTTACAACACAATTCATCATTCTTACTCTTTTCTTTAATTATTTTACCTTTATCCAATAACATTTATTACATACATTTTAAGTTTATACAATTATAATTTTTCTTTTATTAATATTTGATGTTGGAGAAAAGAAAATGTGTATCCTTTTAAAATTGAATACTTGATAAGATCATACTTTATTTGATGTGATTTTTTTTTCCTAAAAATAATTACGTAATAACATTTGGAATAGTGATGTAATACAAAAATTATATACCTATTAAATATAAGAACAAAAATGATAATAAATTTTTACTAGTCACACCAATATATACACTAACACAAAGAAGACCTTACACTATGATTATTTCAAGGCTTACACTACGATTAAAAAATTGTAATCTATCATACTGTAGTCTAAAAAAAATCATTATAAACTAGAGTTCTAACCATAGTATAAACATCACTATAGACTACAATTTTTTTTAGTAGAAACCATAATTTATTTTTGAATGCCAACATACTACAACTTTCCTAAAAACATAGTCCATTAGCATTCAAATATCATATAACTCAAATAGACTGTGGAACTTGGTAGAAATCATAGTCTATTTAGTATTAATAGAGTAAGATTTTCTGAAAAATAAAAACGTAGTCTATTAATATTTAAATATCTTTAAATAGAGTATGGATTCACATAGACTTTGGTTATTGTATCACAACAAGAAAAATTCTATTTAGCTACAGAAATTAGTGAGAAAAAAAATATTAGTAGCTAATCCCTCTCTAATTTGCGAGGAAATAACGAAAAAAAAAATTGTAGCGTGTCTGTAGCAAAATAGCTACAAATTCACCTAAACATCTATTTGTAACTAATTCCTCACTAATTTGCGAGGAAATAACGAAAAAAATAAACAGTAGCGTGTCTGTAGCAAAATAGCTACAAATTCACCTAAACATCTATTTGTAATTAATTCCTCACTAATTTGCGATGAAATAGTGAAGAAATAAAACTGTAGTCAATTTGTAACAAAATAACTACAAATTTACTAGAAAATATATTTGTAACTAATCTTTCTCAATTAAAATTATTTTAAATTTTAGTATAAAAATATATTTTTTAATTTAAATATTAAAATTATTTTTATTTTAAATATTTTTAATTATTTTCAAATTAATTATTTAAAAGTTATTTTAAATTTGAACATTTAAAAATTATTTTAAATTTAAATATTTTAAAATTACTTCTAATTTAAATATTGCAAAATTATTTTTAATTTAATTATTATAAATTATTTTTAATTTAAATATTTTGAATTACTTTTAATTTAAATATTTTAAAATTATTTTTTAAAATATAGTATTATATATTAAAATTTAAATGATAAATATAAATATTAATAAATTAATTAAAATATATAATAAAATAACACAGAAAATGATTTTGTCATTAATTCATAACTAAAAAATAGAAATTATATTTAAAATATTATTCTGAGGAAAATAAATTTACGAAAAACAATAAAAAACTAATATACTAACAGATTATCAAGATATACTTTATTATATAAGTTAAACTTTTATTTATAAATATCATTTTTTAAATGAAAAATAACATTTACCTAATACAATATTTTTAGAAATTAAAAATTAGAAATATATGAAAACTTGCAATTCATACGATAATATCAACAACAATATTCCCTCGCTTTAGGCTTTCCAAATAATTTCCAAATAAAAAAAAGTATGGGATAATTGGTGGAATAAGCAGCAGTGAAATATCTCAAAGAGTGGTTGTTTTTGCTTCTTCCAAACTCATCAAATACGACATTCAAACCCTCTGTGACATTTTTCGATTCAAATTTCCTCCATTTGAATCCGCTCATACATTGCTTCTTCTACTCCCAACTTTTCCTTCCTTCGCCATTTTCTCATTCTGGATATGAATCTCACTATTGTTCACTGTGGGTTCACTTCCTCCTAATCGGTAACTTACTCTCGACAATGGCCTTCGCTACTATGTTCATTGCAATTCCAAGCCTCGCATGAGAGCCACTCTCGCTCTCGCCGTCAAGGCTGGGTAACCTAATTATCCATTCATATATGTCGTGTATTATGAATCATTCAATGCTGAATTGCTGATTGTGAAATCGATTATGGCAGATCAGCTCTCGAAGTGGAGGATGAACGCAGAATTGCTCACATTGTTGAACACCTCGCGTTTAGTGCCACCAAGAAATACACCAATCACGACATCGTAAAATTCCTCGAGAGTATTGAAGCCGAATTAGGGGCCTGTTAGAACGCCATGACCTTTGCCGACGACACACTTTACGAGCTCTTGGTTCCGGTCGACAAGTCGGAGCTGCTGTCTAAGGCCATTTCGGTCTTAGCGGAGTTCAGTTCAGAGGTCTCGATTAGAATTGTGTTATGCTCTATTTGGATAACTCTGTTTTGTTGTTCTAGTTTTTTGTAATTGGATTGTTCTGTGTTTGTAGATTCGAGTTTCGAAGGATGACTTGGCAAAAGAGAGACAAGTTGTCTTGGAAGAGTACAGAGGAAGCACAAATGCCACGGGGCGGCTACAGGATGCTCATTGGATGTTGATGATGGAAGTTTGAGGAATTGTTTTATATCGATTGGTGTTATTTCATGAAGTTTTGAATGTATTGCAGTATGCTGAACGACTGCCAATTGGCCTAGAGAAAGTAATTCAAATGGTTTCTTCAGAGACTGTGAAGCATTTTTACAAGAAGTGGTACCATTTATGCAATATGGTAGTGATAGCAGTTGGAGATTTTTCTGATACGCAGGTGCTTTATTTATTCACATTTGATTTTTGTTTGGTAAAGTAACTGTGCTGTCATTGAGTGACTCGAGATATTATATCTGAGTTGCTCATAAGGATGCCTAATCCAGCACCAAATTGGAAAAAATATTCTGCTGATATGAAAGAAATTTTGTTCAATGAGTTTATGGTTAGTAATCATTTAGTTAATGTAATGAAATATTTTTGTATCAATTATTGTATTATAAATTAATCATTATATTGATGTAGGAGAAGTAGCGTTTTTCATCAACTTATGATCGTTGTATGGCAAGAAAGGTTTGGAATTTAACATGCATGGATCGATATTCTAACTCTTTATCTAAGGCAAGGAAAAAGGCGAAAGAAAGGACAAATTCAAACAATATTCAAGACTTAAAAGGTTTTGGAGCAAGAGGTATTAGGACTTAGATGTAGGATGGATTAGTAGACATATGGGCAACAGAAGAATGAAAAAAAAAAGTCTACTGCAAGTAAGAGCAATAAGGCTGCCAAGCCTGATGCCATGATTCACACAGCAGGATCACGAAGCTTTGGACAACACTTGAAAAAAATGGTATTCTTACTTTTCACATTTGAATTTATAAGTCAAATATAATGCATTGTAATTTGT
>Ga0209589_1007393_pt1 | contig 17689 bp, 31 predicted proteins | sample CowpeawhiteBW_FD_187525 | JGI IMG/M metagenome (GOLD analysis project Ga0209589, IMG submission 187525) | Root nodule microbial communities of legume samples collected from California USA - Cow pea white BW (SPAdes) (version 2) | ecosystem: Host-associated > Plants > Roots > Nodule | place: USA...
AGAACCCCCGTTCAGTCTGCGGCCTGATCGGGCCACCGCACAACGCGATGATCCCGCGGCCCTCACCGGACGGTTACCAACTTTCGCCGATGCCCAAGTGAGAACCGTGGCGGCTCAACCAAGGAGCCGGCTTCGCCTAAACATAAAACCGGTCGGTGTGAACCTTCTGGCTACCTTCAGCGCGGGCTTCTCGCAGCATTCCAGCGCGATCTTTTGGGAAAGCATAACATCTCCGATCGGCAGATTACCACGCGGCATGAAACACAGGCCGCACGTAGGGCGGCCCTTTTCGTCGATCTCACAGACGTTCGTCAACGCGCCCGCGTAGATCCGATATTGCGTGCCAGTGTCGCCACCGATGACCTCGAAATAGCCTTTTTCCCACGAACTGCGCGCGCTGCGCCGGCGATAGCCACGTCCAACAAGAGCTGCAGCGAGCGGCCCTCCGGAGTTCTCTCGGCGCCGTGTCTGATGAAGAGTGCCCGAATGGCTCTCGCCCGCCGGCGTTCATGTCGGCGAGATGATCTCAAGCCCAACATGGTCCGCGCCGATCACCCGCCGACCAGCCTAGGGAGGAAGACGGTTGCTTCGCGTTCGGGTCAAACGATCGCATTTGCGATACTTGACCCGGACCCGTACGGACTGCCGCGGTGAGGCCGGTCCCGGTCAGTTCGTAGAACCGCCGCTCCGCCTTCTCGAGTTCTCGTGCGTCATCTGGATTGAAAAAGTGACGGCCGTCACCGGTGCTGTCCATCACGATCTGGATCGCCATGATCGTCTTCGTCGGAATGATGATGGCCAAGGACCTGATCCAAGTATCCGCCGAAGTCGCGAAGTTTCAAGACAAGAAGAGGTCAGCGCAACGCGCGGCTCCGAAGGAAAGCTATGCCGGTGACGCGGCGATACGCCCGGCATCAACAGTGAACCCTGCCGAGCGGTATTAGATTCCGATCGTACTATGAGCGCTCCGAGCGGAGCATGTGCTGGAGAGCCAAGTAGGAACCATTCGCAGAAAGGAGATTTGGTTTACGAGATGCATTTCGAAGGGTTTACCTATGGCCATCGCTGCTTTTACAGGAACAACGCCGCTGTTTCTTCCTGAACGTTTTTTCATCGGGCGACTAGAAGGTTGGGCAGTGCTCGAAAGTCTAGTTGGTGGACTACTGAAGCGCGCAACGATTGCTGGTCACGGCGAACTAGATGCGGACACTGATACAGTGCTTTTCATCGAGGCATATACATTTGACGATGGTCATAGCGACACTCTGCATTGGACGATCCGCAAAGGTGAGGAAGGCAAGTATACGGGCCTGGAAAATCGACTGGAAGGTGAAGCCATTGGGGAGCAAGCCGGTTGCGCATTCCATTGGAAATACACGCGCGATACACCGCAAGGGGACGGCAAATCGTTCAAGTTGAATTTCGATGATTGGTTTTATGGAATCGATGAACGAGCTTGCATAGTCCGCGGCCGTGCTGGCCGTGCTGGCATCCCGTTTGCGACGGCGCACGTTACTTACCACAAGCTTTAGCCTCGCTGGTGTCCGGCCACTGCCACGGTGCCTAGCCGGTGGCGCAGGAACGGTCAGCTCTTCTGGCGCGAACTCTTCATTGCACTGATCGCAGCGGCGCGGGCTTTTGAGCATCAGCGCATTGACTCACGCAGTTGTGGCGGAATTCGGTGGGCGTTCATGTTGTTGGGTGATGGCGACAGCCGGTCCGCTGTCGATGATCTGCGGCAGGCCCGTGAGTTGGCGCTGCTCATTTGCAAGAGCGAGGATGCCATTACGGCGTTCCTCTCTACTGCGATATCGCTGCACGCGACCTGTTGCTGCCGTGCGGCGATATCGTGATGGTGTTATCTATTGTGTTGCGGATCAAGCGGACGCTGGATGGTGCAGAGATCGATAACATTATTTGGGACGTGGAGACGCGCAAGGCGTTAGCAATTGAGCATCGGCGCCGCGCTGAGTGGCGCAGGGCCGAGCTGGCGGCGAGCCGCTTTCGTGACGCATGCGATCACGCCAATGCCGCAGCCGTGCCACGTTCTGCACCAGAATCGCATGCGGTAATCGACAACTTGAGGATCAGACGACACGGCGGATGTAACCGGCCCGATGATCTTGAAAGGCCCCGACGTGCAACATCGTCGGGGCCTTTTGCTCATTCCCGTTCACCCGCTATTTCGCGGCCTGCTTGCTCGGGTCATCGGCCGGATTGACATAGTTGATAGAGAAGGGCCCGGGTCCGGCGATTTGCACCACGGTCTCTTCAGTGGTCCAGGCATAGTGGTTCATGCCTGCTGGCATTCCTGCAAAGCTCCGGCCTTGAGGGACTGCCCTTTGTCCTATCAAAGCTTGTCGCCGAGACTGACACGGAAGTCACCTGAGATAACCGTCACGAACTCGTCGGTGAGATGATTATGGACCGGGACTTTATAGTTGGCCGGGATCTTTAGCCGCATCGTGAACAGCCCCTCCTTGCTGGGATCACCAGCGACAACGGCGAGCTGCGCACCGGGCGGGATGGTCGGTGGTGCGGGACCCCACTTGATGTCTTCCACATTTACCGGAGGCATCATTGCATCTCGGCGGCGTGCAATGCCGGCACGAGTTGTGCTGATGCTACGACAGCAAGGCCAGAAGCAACAGTAAATGATACGATTGATCGCTTCATTTCCTTCCCTCCTAGGCTACTCATCACTTCACTGAACACAAACTAGGGGGCGGGCATCCCCTCCTTCGAGCCCTCAAATGGCCTCCACGCTCGATGACGCGAAAATCGACATCGTTACCATCTTACTATGTTTGCCCGGCACGGTCACCTCGCAACGTACAACATCCGGGCGATGTCGCTGGCCTCGCTCTCGCACATAGCTTGCTTCACTGCCGACGCGAGCGCGTCAAGGTGTTCGGCAGGACCAGTTCCAGAATTAACTCGCAAGAACAACATCAAGCTTAATTCTAGAGCGTGATAGCGGCGGCGCTCCGGAGCCTTAGTGTCTGGCACGCCGGAAATTGCCGTCCGGTCCCTACTGGCGAAGTGGACGCACCATCATACTCGGTGCGGCCACTTTCGTCACAGCTTGGCACGCCAGCATGAGAGAGCAGCCAGAACGCGAAGCGCTTGATCTCATCGAGATGCGTCGCCAACTTACGGCACTCCGTTCAAAACACTCGGACAATCTCATGATTGCGTCGGTGTTGAACGGCTTGTTGGTGAAAGTCGCATTTCTGGTAGAGCCAACAGACCTTGCGCAAGAGCAGTATCTCCGATCGGAATTCGAACGAACGTTGCTAAAAGGTCAAAGAGATCACGGCACGGACGAACTCTGATTAAGCCACGAAGACATCGCGCGAGCATCTATTTCTGATCACCTATTGCGGTTCGTGCTTCTCACTTATATCTCGTGCAGCCAAGCTTAGCTCCAGCTCCCTGAGCTGCTCGACCAGCAGTTCGACGATCTGTTCATAGTCGGAGGGCGACAGCGAATGCACGCCGCGCAATCGCATCTCGTCTTGCAGAATGTGAGCCATCATGGCTTTGACGCTCATGCGCCCTCGTAAAAATAATAGTTCGGCATAAAATCAGTCTGAAGTAGACGCCAAAGATAGCGGCTGCGCAACGGCCGTAGAATTATGGACGCCAGGTGGCCCCATTTCGGACCTCTTTGTCGGCCCATTGCTTTGGCTTCGGTGTTTTCATGGTGCGGCGGTCCGCGTCGGGATTGATCCAAGCGTGCAGCCCGATCTGAAGGACCGGCCGTGGGCGAACCTCCTCCGGCCGATGTTGAGGCAATGGCAGAAGAGCCGGGAAAGCCAATGACAGAGAGCCTAAGGCCGCCTCCAGAGCGGCCTTAACTGTTTTGGATCATCCTTGCGACTAGTCGCGGTCGTGGTGGTGATGGTGTTCGTGGTGCTCGTGCCGGACGCCTCCACCTCCGGAATGCGCAATAGCGTTTGACGTGAGGGAGGTAGACAGGAGCATGGTCATGGCGGGCGGCGTGACCGCCGCGAATTTACCGCAGGTCTTCAGAAATTCACGCCAGTCGTCATCTTCCGAGGGCATGGCGTCTATCCTATGATTTGTTTATGCGGCTGCAATTAAATACCGCAAATTAAATAAATTAAAACTCGTAAATAGGTTCCAGTCACAGGAATGGTCAAGAGAGGCTGCCTTGCTTTGGCGTCCGGTGATTTCGCCTGTGGCTCGGATGCACTGCGGAACTGAATTGACTCGACCCCGACCCAAAAAGGGAATTCACTGGTTCCATTCATGAAGACAGCCGGTTGCACTCCCACACAGGAGGAGCCGCAGCGTGATCATCAGAGAACCCCATTTCGACACGTATTCGATCCCAGCGCGCGTCTGTTTTGCCATGGCGCTCGTGGGTGGCGCGCTACTGGTCGCCCTAGTGGTTACGAGCATCTACTTCATAAAATAACACGCTAAGAACCGTGGTACGGCGCATGATGTTGGGCACCATGCCTAGAGAGATCGCCATAACGCTCTGGTCCTAGCCGCCGCCTGCATAGTGGCATTCGGCGTCGCGGCGCTCGTATCCCGCATTTAGCAAGTAAGGCTCAGTCGGCGGCCTCTGTCATGCGGAAGACGGTTGCAATTCAATTTCTTTAGCCGACCGAAGCTCTTGTCACGCACGTCCACTGCCTCTCCCCGGCCGCCTATCCACCGCAGCCTCTGGCCCCTGCGGCGTCTATCTCGGAGGCTTTAATCCCCGCGAGGCGAGCCATTTTTCGATATCCGTGCAAGTCTGGGCGTCATCGGCTTTGGCCTGCCGGATCCCACGCGCATTTCGCAAAAACAGCAATCCTGCCGCTCGACCAGCCAGACGAGCGATCTGCAGCAGCCGTGCATTCATCCTCACCGTTGCCCCGCGCCGTCGCATTGCATTCCTCCCTCAGACCCTGGAGGAAGAAAGTAGGCTCGGAATGAAACGGTGTCATCATTGCTCTTGATGTGGAGCACGCGCGCCAGCTCTCAGTAGCATTCGAAAGCGATGTGAAGCATCAAGCGAATAGAATCTGCGGCTAACCGAACGCACAGCAAATGAGACCCCCTGAAACTCGAAATGAGTGCGCTTGCCTGCACCCTTCGCAATGAGCAACAAAAAACGGCTCCAGTTGTGGGACTGGAGCCGTCACCTTCCTTAACAGCGCTTCCGACATTGGGGGGCTTGAGTTTCGGAAGAGCACCTTCATTCTGAGATGCGTTTTTGGATCTCGTCAATGCTTTGCACTCATCCAGACAAAAAGTCAGACGATTGCGCTGTCATTCGAAGCTGTCAAACACCGGACTATCACTCGTCATTTTAATCTGCGAGACTTTCAATCCGAGACAAACAAATGGCTTGCGAAGAACAAGCCGAAGGAGGTTCGCAGTGGAGAAGGTGCGACGCTTGCGCGCGATGGGTTCGCTGTGCCGTCAACAGGCCGCGTACAACAGCATGAACAAATGGAACCTCCTCGCGGACGCGGAATGCTGGGAGCACTTGGCTGAGCTTGAGCTGTCGTCCCACTTCCGGGAATGCAACGTCGGTAGCTCGACCAGCTCGCTTGATCTGGGCCAGGTGAGAAAACCTTTGTAATAGGGGATGAGAACCGACCCACGGCCAACTGTAAAAACATCGGGGGCGTGCAATGAGTAACCGTAATCGGGCGTACAACCGCGTTGTCCTGTGCCTGCGCGCTCAGGCGCTTCTTTCTCAGCTTGCCGAACTTGAGACCCTTCGAGGCCGAGTGCAAGAGGCCGAGGAAAATACGGCTCACGGTCAGTCGGCAGACCCGGTGAAGTCAACCGTTCACTGATTGATCGCGGGTCTCGCGGTCGAGCGCGTGCTGCTGGGAGGGTGCGCTGCATCACCCGATTGCGCGCTCGCGTCAAAATACCAGAGTGGTAGAATACACTGCAAGAATTCGCACCAAACAGGGTGCATCGTGAGTGCTGCAAGTACCGGCGACGCGCGAGCGATGAACATCTTGCGCGAACTACACGAGGCCGAGACGGAGCTAGTCGGCAAGACCGTCGTTTTGAGTGACGGCAAGGCTGGCACAATTGATCGCGTCTTCCTCGATGATGAGCACGGACTTCGCATCTTGGTCGTGGGACATGACGGTCGCTGGCCGATTTCGACGGTGAAGCACATTGAAGACTGATCGGCCGTGCGCTCGGTAGCTGTGCCGCCGATCTATGGCGTCTCAGTCCGCGCATCGGCAGAGCGGGCAATGGAGGCGCGCAAGGTCGCCGACCGGCTTGCCTGTGAAGCGTGAATTAAACGCATGCTTGCCTTCCAAGGGCCTGGCCCAGCCATCGCCAGCGCATCGAGGATGCCCTTAACGCTGGTATCTGTATCTCGAAGTGAAGTGCCTCGGCTGCGAGACCCATCAGACTGTCGCACTCGATATTGTGCGGCGGCCGAAGACGACGGCGATCCATGAGCTGGAGCGATACATGCCCGTTTCAGCGTCTTCGCCTTGGCGCTCGCGTCCACACATCACGCTCGTTAAGGAACTGGTTACGGGTCGCTGTCACCATTCCCCTATTAGGCCGCCATAGGCGGCAGCCAATTCCAACAACGCTTTGATTTTTCGACACGCCCGGTTGGCGGTCTCTTAAAGGAAGAGGCCCAATGTTTAAGGGCTTCACGGTGCCAGTTGTGGCGCTGATTAGCACAGCGCAGCTGGATCGATATCTAACCGACGGTCGGTACACCGACAGGGCCACGGATATGCTGCGGCAAATCGGGCGCGCATTTGGGATCTAGCTAATTCTTTGGCGTGGAGGTGCGTGATGGATATCTCATGGGCTGATCTCGATAGCGATGAACAGCGCACCATTGCGGTGTTGGGAGCCGGACTTTCCATTGAACTGTGCGACCCTCTTGCCCTCCAGACGTTAAGGCGGCTCGGTCTCATCATAGGGGCCCATTTGACCGCTGCCGGACACAATCTGCGAAGGGATGCCGTTGCGAAGCGTGTCGCGGGCTGATCGTTGTGGGTGTTCATTGAGACTAGGATCGGGGACGCCAAGCGCAATCGAGCTTATCGTGGATGCTTACGTCAGGCTCAATGACAGGATAGCTCTCGACGATTTGCGCATACAGCGCCGGAAGCTGGTCGTGGACCTGAAGGCGCGCACCGACTTTGACTGCCGGACAACCATTCAGCAGATCGAGGAAGATATCATCGTGATCGAGGCTGGGCTGGCGCAGCTGAATGGTGCGGCGAAAACCTAACCACGCAAAGACATTTCGTGCTCGACTTAGATTATCCGCTCCTTGGTGACCCGCAAGCTGCGAACGTAATAGCCTTGGTTTTGAACGGCTGACTTGGCCGTCCTCGAGATGAGCCGGGGCAGACCACAGTGCTCAAGACGAAAGGGACGCGCAACGACAATCGCCATGGAACTTCAGGTGATCGGCGACCTCAAGCCCAAAAGCCCGCGATCCCGAACATCTGGTCATCCGGAAGATCGCTTGGCGGCTGATGGCGCTGATCATAGTCTGCTACTTCTTCGCGCCGTCTAAGTATCCACTGCTCTGCTACGGGTAACTTGCCATCGCAGATCGCCTGGGAATTGCCTCTATCAGTTCGTCCATGCGAGCGCCTGATGAATCAGCAAGATCGGAAGGCCGCTATCCGCGGAGGTCTGAACCTGTCACAGCGGGCGACCAAGCCGGTCCCACGCTTCCATCTGGAGGTCGCCGACTTCCTCGCGCACCCAACGTTCAATGTCCTCGCGGCTCGGGGCCTCGACACTGAGGGCGGCTTCGACCTGCTCGCACATATCAGCGGCGAACTCGGCGGCCAGCGTCGTGGTGCTCTGGTCCTCAAGCTTCAGGTCATGCCGCTTAATGAACGACGTGGCGAATTGAATTACGAGCCCCCGCTCCCAGTCCTCGGCTAGTTTCACAGGAGCCTCCGTCCGCTCGCCCTGTAGCCGCCGCCGGCTGTGTCGCTCTCTTTGCCCATCAGCGCATCGACGCTGATCGGGCCGCCGCCGGAGGCCGAAAGGTAGAGTCAGGCGAAGCAGAACAGAATCGCGGCGGTGCCGCCGTTGATCAGCGGCAGGAACACTGGCGAGCCGCTCTTGAACATGTCGCCCAGGAAATAAGCGAAGGCCATTTCGAATTGGGGGACCGCCGGAAACTTGAAGATCTTGGCGACGCCGTACTGGAACAGCAGCAGGCCGGTAACCAAGCGAAACAGGCTCAGGAGAACCGGCCGAAAGGGGGTGAGAAAACCATGGGGAGCGCCTCCACCAATGCTGCCCGTATTCTATAGTGCGGAACGCTCGCCGGCCATGGCTAGGAACGAGGTGAGCGGAGCCCCGTTTGGCGTCAATGCACAAGGTCTGGCTTGCGGTAGTCGTCTCGGCGCTGACTGTCCTGGTCGCCGCCTTGGCCGTGGCGGCGCTGATGGTGGTGCCGATGCCGGTCTAGCGCGGAGCGCTCGCTACCCACGGCGACGTGGTACCCTTCCCCGGCCCGCCGGCGACGGAGGGATCACTTCATCCCTTCCGGAGCCGAGACGGGTAGTCGCCCAATCGCATTTTGGTCTTGGCGTCTACTAACGACCAGTCCTCGATTTGGGCTCGTTTATGGTGGCGCCGGGATTTGCCGAACTCGGCGTCCTTGACGGACCCGCACCCTGACCACTGGTAGCAGCTGGCGAATCGCTCTGACCGCCGCCTCCGGCCGCCGAGCCGCCAGCTCCTCCTGCTCCGCCGTCACCTGAACCGGCGCCACCCGCGCCCGCGCCTGCGCCGGCACCAGCTCCCGAGCCGCCGCCGGCGCCCGCGCCGCCTCCTGCGCCTTGAGCGGAGGCCGCCGCGATCGAACCAAAGATCAGTGCGGCAGCCAAAGCAATCCTTGCAATTTTCATGTCGTATCTCCATGCGCAGCAGGCCGCGCATGCGCTCGGCCACGCTTTCCAGCAGCCGGTCGCCTGCGTGACCGCGGGTGTCGTTGACCGCCTTGAAGGCGTCGAGATCGAGATAAAGCAGGGCCATTGTCTCGTCGGCAGGGTTCGGTCTCGACAGCAGGTCCTCCAGGGCCCGGATGAGGCCGGCCCGATTGGCGAGCCCCGGGAGTTCGTCGTGCCTGGCGCGGCGGTCGTTCTCGGCTCGGAAGGCATTGTCGCGATCAGCATCCGGTTCAACTTGAAGCAAGCCATCGTCATGGCCGCCAGATACATGGGAACCTGGAACAACAGGACGAGCATGAGAGGCTGCGCTGCCAGCAGCGCACCGGGAATCGTAGGACCCAGGCTCAGCACGATCATCGCGCCGCAGAGCCGCGGGGCGCTAAAGTTGCGGAAGCAGATCCCACCGACCATCGCTCCGGCGGACACGCAGGCGAGCGTCGCGCCCACCCAGTCGCCTGTCGCTACACTGATTAGCGCGCCATAGCCCACGCTGCCATTCCACGCGATCGACAGGATCAGGTTGAGGTCGGTCGGCGTCGGGCGACACCTCAGCGCGCGGCGGCGCGCGACAATCAGGACTGCGAGCCGGGTCGAGCAGATCGTGATCTCCACGGCCAGCCAGGTGATGAACAGCGGCGTCGGCGAGCGAGCCGTGATCGCCGCAGCCACCAGATCGAGACCGCCCTGACGTGGTTCGAGTCCAACGATCCGGTCGAAGAAGGCGGACAGCTATAGCGCGCTTGCTGTAGCGCGCTTCGATAGCCGCGCACTTTTTGGAACGGAGTCGGCTTTTCCCGCTTTTTCCTACAGCTAACTGCCTGCAGGAACGAACTGCATTGGAGCAGGGAAGGTTGGGTCAGGAGGAGATCGCGATGAGAGCGACAGCGCGGGCTATCGCGTTTGCATTCGCTGCCTCCGCATCGGCCGTCTCGGCGCAACCCATCAGGTGGGCGACCTACAGCATTCCTCAAACCGGCACCTCGGTCGACTTCCCGTCCTCGATATTCACCGAGGAGGCGGGTCGGCCGGATGGATATGGTCAGCGCTTCCGGACCGCCGACGGCCGCGCCGACCTCACGATACAGGCCGTCCCCAACGTCGCGAACGATTCGCCAGCTGCGTTCCTCGCGAAAAAGCATCCACCGCCGCGCATTCAGTACAAGCGAGTGACACCTCGCTTCTTCGCCGTTTCCAGCTACAAAGGCGACAAGGTCTGGTACGACCGTTGCAACTTCTCCGGCCGGCTGGTTCATTGCGTACTGATCAATTACCCCGCCAGCGAGGAGCACGACTGGGACGACATCGTCACGCGCATCAGCCTGTCACTTCACAGCAAGTAGTGGTCCGATCCGGAGCGCCTCTCAGCGCGCTCAGATCGTCCGGCACCTCACCGAACGTCCGGATTCCATGACATCGCCGAAGTCGCCCGATCCGTGAAAACCTGAGGCCCGTGACCGGTACACGGACAGGGCCTCGGACGCCGCTCGGTCGACGACTAATACGGGTGCCGGTCGCCTAAGATGCTCGGAAACCGCACGTCAAGACAGGAACCAAGCCGCCACGTCACGAGGGCTCCATGAGCACGATGTTCGCGCGTCGCCGGCGACCGCGCTGGCACACCGAAATATCGGCAGGAACGATCCTGATTGCGATTGTCGCCGGCCTTCTGCCGGTATTCGCCACCTCGCGCAGCGCCGCGGAGGGCTGAGGGCGCGATGCGGATCGCCCAGATTGCTCCGTTAGCTGGAAGCGTTCCCCCGAAACTTTACGGCGACACGGAAAGGGTGGTCGCTTGGCTGGTCGACGAGCTGGTCGAGCTTGGCCACGAGGTGACCCTATTCGCGAGCGGCGATTGCAGCACGCGCGGAGAACTGCATGCGATGTGGTCGCGCGCCCTGCGGCTCGGCGCCCGCGCATCGACCCGAACACAGCCTGCACGCTCTTGTTCGAAGCAGTCTCGCGCCGTGCCAGCGAGTTCGATGTTATTCATGCACATATCGACCGGCTGCACCTGCCCGCGCTCAGCAGGTGCGGGATCCCGTTCCTCACCACTCTGCATGGGCGCCTCGACCTGCCTGGCATTGGCGAGGTGGTTCGGCAGTTTCCCGAGGCGTGCTTCGTCTCCATTTCCGACAAACAGCGTGCTCCGCTCAAGGACGCGAACTGGTGCGGGACGGTGCATCACGGCTTGCCGGCCGGCCTGTTTCGGCCGTCCTACGCTCCCGGATCCTACCTCGCCTTCCTCGGGCGACTCACGCTGGACAAGGGGCCCGAGGAGGCCATCCGGATCGCGCGGGCGGCCGGCATGCCGCTGCGGATTGCTGCGAGGGTGCCTCGCGGCGAAACTGGCTAATTCAAGAAGCATGTCAAGCCGGAGATCGACGGGGCTCGGGTCGAGCTCGTCGGCGAGGTGGACGAGCGCGGCAAGCGGCCGTTTCTGTCGGCCGCTGCGGCCCTTCTGTTTCCGATCAAGTGGCCCGAGCCGTTCGGCCTGGTGATGAACGAGGCGATGGCCTGCGGGACGCCCGTGATCGCCTACCGGGCCGGATCGGTACCGGAGGTCGTCGACGAAGGCAACCAAAGTTGCCGCAGCGGCTGCGAGTGAGACCCATGTGAAACCTTCGGCTGCTACACAGTTCAGATCGAACACCAGCGGAGCTTTCTCATGACATCCACTCGACGCACCGAATTCGCGCCGTTCGTACTCGACCTTCTCGACTTCATGGAGGAGAAGATCCGCGAAGCGATCGAGAACGAGACCTCGCGGCACGCCGCGATCGTGGAAGCCGCAGGCGCTGTCGCGCCGCTGCGCGATCGCCTGCGTGAGAACGAGGAAAGTCCAGGCGAGTTTCATACTGCTGCTTGATGCCCAGATGTACGATGCGCATGCTGCGCAATGGTGGGTGGATTTCGCCCGCATCGATCGCCCGGAGTTCGAAAAGGTCGCTGCGGTTCTGGTCGGGCCGCAGGGAACGTTGGAGGCGCTGCGGAAGGTCGTCTCCCCGCCCAACGCGCCGTCGTAGCCTCGCGAACCGCCCTGTAGGAACCCGGGTGGCCGACCTCGGTTGAACGGCATGACCGGAAGAGTTCTCTACGAAAGCGCCAACGGCGATGTTTGGCGGCTAGTCCGCCATCCGCACTCCGGACGACCGGCGGTTGAGCATCAGCCGAACGCCAGCTCAGGCGGACGGGCGTCCATCACCGAGGTCGGACAATTCCTGCGGGCGGGCGGCAACGGACCCGAACACCAGGCCCTGCTCGCGTTGATCGGGACGCTGATCGACGACTGACGCCTTCCCGGGGGCCCGCCATGTTCTTTTTCTTTTCCAACCGAGTGGGCTGTATCGGCTCGCTGCTGATCTCAGCCCTCGTCACCGTGGTGCTGCTTTTCATGTTCGGAGTGCTGCCTTAGCTTTTCAGGTCGAACCGGCTGCGCAGCCTCTCGGCAATCGTTTCGATCATGTCGCCTGGATCCACGTCCTGGGATCGGAAAACGATAGGCAAGGAAGGGCCGTGATGCGGTCCTTTGTTCCGCATTGTATGACGTTTTGAGCGAAATTCATGGCCCCACCATACCCGCTGCAAAGGGAACTCACCGCTGGCACCCTGCGTTGGCCAAGTGTACTTCTGCAGCCGCCGGGGGCCGTCAAGAAGTCGAGCAACTGACGCCGGCCTGATCGCCGTGTCCTCCGGACGCCATTCCTTGGTTGGTGTCCCCCTTCCGGGATGTGGCATCCGCACATTTGTCAGGGAGCATCGATGATCGAAGCTGACGACCTCGCAAGCGCGCCCGATGAAATCAGCGCGGCCCAGTGGCGTCAGATCGTCAATGGCGCGACTGATACGGCCATCATCAGCACCGATGAACGCGGACTCGTCACCAGCTGGAATACCGGCGCAAGCCGGATCCTTGGCTGGAGTGAACCCGAAATGCTCGGCAAGTCCTTGGACCGGATCTTTGCCGCGGACGCGGGCGAGGCGCAGTTGCGCAAAGAAATGGAAGACGCCACCGCGCACGGCAGGGGCGGCGGCGAGGAAGGCTGGCGCGTGCGCAAAGACGGGAGCCGCTTCTGGGCGGTGGGCGAACTGAGTCCGATCCGCGAGGGCGGAAAGATCGTCGGTTTCGTCAAGATCCTGCGCGACCGCACCATCCAGCGTGAGACCGAGGAGATGATCCGTGAAGAGCGGCATTCGCTCGAAGTGCTCAATCGCGCCGGATCGGCTCTCGCGCTCGAGACTGACCTCCAGCACCTGGTGCAAATCGTAACGGATGCCGGCGTCGAACTCAGCGGTGCCGAGTTTGGGGCGTTTTTCTACAACCTCACCAACGAGGCCGGCGAAAGCTACATGCTCTACACGCTTTCGGGAGCGCCGCTGGAGGCATTTTCGAAATTTCCAATGCCACGCAATACCGAAGTTTTCGCGCCCACCTTCAACGGCGAGGGCATCGTGCGCTCCGACGATATCACCAAGGATTCCCGCTACGGCAAGAATCCGCCGCGTCGAGGCATGCCCGAGGGCCATCTGCCCGTCCGGAGCTATCTCGCCGTTCCCGTGATTTCGCGGACGGGGGATGTGATTGGAGGCCTATTCTTTGGCCACGGCAAGCCCGGCGTCTTTTCGGAACGCTCCGAGCGGGGCCTCTCGGGGCTCGCCGCCGAAGCGGCCGTGGCGATCGACAATGTCCGTCTTTCGCAGGCGGCGCACCGCGAAATCGCAGAACGCAAGCGCGCCCAGGAGGCGCTCGTCGAGTTGAACGCCACGCTGGAAAAGCAGGTGATCGAGCGCACCGAACAGCTCAAGCGCAACGAGGAGGCGCTGCGGCAGTCCCAAAAGATGGAAGCGGTGGGGCAGTTGACGGGCGGGGTCGCCCACGACTTCAACAACCTCCTCCAGGTGATCATGGGAAATCTCGACACGCTGCAGCGCAATGTTCCTTCGGATTCCGCGCATCTGCAGCGCGCCGTGCGTCACGCGATGAATGGCGCCCAGCGGGCGGCCGCGCTTACGCAGCGCCTTCTCGCGTTCTCGCGTCGCCAGCCCCTCGATCCCAAGCCGATCGACGTGAACGTTCTGGTCAACGGCCTTTCCGAGATGGTCCATCGCACGCTCGGCGAGACGATCGCCGTCGAGACCGTGCTCGGCGCCGGGTTGTGGCGCGTGGAAGCCGACCCCAATGAGCTCGAGGCTGGCATCCTCAATCTCGCCGTCAACGCTCGCGATGCCATGCCAAATGGGGGAAGGCTAACACTTGAGACCGGTAACGCCCACATCGACGAGGCCTATGTCGCGGCTCATAGGGAAGTGGTGGCGGGCCAGTACGTCGTCATATCGGTCACCGACACCGGCGTTGGCATGGACCGGCAGACCGTGGCGCAAGCGTTCGAGCCCTTCTTCACGACGAAAGCTATCGGCAAAGGCACGGGACTTGGGCTCAGCCAAGTGTATGGCTTCGTCAAGCAGTCGGGTGGCCATGTGAAGATCTATTCGGAGGTTGGGCAGGGCACCACCGTCAAAATTTACCTGCCTCGCCTGTTAGGCGACTCGTCGGATGACACCACACCTGATGAGACGCTCAATCCGGAGGCGACCCAGGAAGAGACCATTCTCGTCGTCGAGGATGACGACGACGTCAGAGCCTACTCTGTCGACAGTCTCCGCGAGCTCGGCTATCGCGTGCTGGAGGCCCATGATGGGCCGGCGGCTCTGCGGATTCTCGATCGGCAACCCCGGGTGGATCTCCTGTTTACAGACGTGGTCCTTCCGGGCGGTATGACGGGCGCGCAGGTCGCCGCTCAAGCCAGAGCCATCCGTCCCTCCTTGAAGGTGCTGTTCACTACCGGATATGCCCGCAACTCGATCATCCATCACGGCCGGCTCGATAAGGGCGTGCAGTTGATCGTCAAGCCCTTCAGCTTCAATGAACTGGCCGCCAAGGTGCGCGACGTGATGGATCAAGTCGAAAACTGAGCGATGGCGCGCAGCAGAACAAGTTGGCTTCTGAACTCCAGCGCTTCCAAAGCCGCCTTCATCGATGACGCCGCACGACCTCTGCCGTGACACGACAGTGATCATCGGCATCGAGCATTGGCCGCGGCGGCACCGATCGGGTCGCGTCAGCGCGGCGGCCGACGCTCGCGGGCGAGCCAGCCCACCGCATCTGACTTCATGGGATCAACCTCGATCGAAACCTTTTCCGTCCGGCCGCAGGTAGAGCACTCGAACGTGCGCTCCTCGAATCCTCGCTCGCCGGAAGAGATACGCGAGAGCGCGAGCGCGTGCTTGCACACCGGGCACATCGGACGATCGGTTAGGGACTCCATGATCTGGCCTCGAAGGCAACATCGCAGGCGCCGCGGAAAGGACGGTTCGACTCTGGCGCCAGGAGGAGGCCGCCGCCTTTGGCTATCCTCGCGAGCGCTAGTTCTGAATAGCGGGTCGTGAGACCTTTGGCTATCCGCGACAGGCGCCGTAGTTCAACGGCGGACGACGGTCTCTGCAGTTAACCGGCCACAATCTGCGAAGGGATGCCGTTGTGAAGAGTGTCGCGGACTAACCGTTGCGAAGTGGGTCTTGGGACTAGGGGCGAGGGATGCCAAGCGCAATCGAGCTTATTGTGAGCGGATACGTCAGCCTGAACGATTTGCGTATGCAGCGCCGGAAGCAGGCCGTGGAGCTGAAGGCACGCACCGGCTTTGATTGGCGAACAACCATTCAGCAGATCGAGGAAGATATCATAGTGATCGAGGCTGGGCTGGCGCAGTTGGATGGCGCGGCGACGACCTAAGTCGCCGACCTAGATCATCCGCCTTGGTAACGCGCAAGCTGCGAACGTAATAGCCTTGTCTCTGAACGGCCGCCTTGATTTCGTCGCTGACTTTGAGAACTCGTTTTCTACTCTTGCGCCACTTATTTTGAGAGCAAACTGCGGGTATCGCAGAGCCTGTGCTTAGAACGAGAAAGTCGCGTTTCTCATTGCGATAGACATCGAACACTTTGCGGCCCCGCTGTTCGCATTAAGTAAGCGTGAAATATGTTTCGGTCGTCGCAATGGACGGGACGAGCTTAGTATCTTGAATGGCGAAGCGGGTTGTAAATCTGCAACGGCCGCGAGTTTACTTGACCTCGGTTCCGAATTTGGAACGAGCGCAAGTGCGGACCGCGCTACCGAATTCCGCCACAACTACGTGAGCAAATGCGCGGGTGCACAAAATCCCCCGCTGCGACCATTGCGAAGAAGAGTTCGCGCCAGAAGAGCTAACCGTTCTTGCGCCACCGGCCGGGGACGGCGAGCTGATCTGCGCTCGGTGCATCGAGGTCAACCTCCGTCGAGCTGTCGCGAAGTTGGCGCGCGGTGGAAACTGATAGCACCCAATAGAGACCGGACGTTTTTAGTGCGCGTCGGCTACTCGTTGTCTCTGGCTACTGCGGCAAGAACGTTTGCTGACTTAGGCCGCCTGAGCCTACTTAAGTCTCACGAAGCCCTGTTGAAAGCTCGTTAAATCATAGACGAACCCTCGCCAACCCGCACGTCTCGCAGTCAGAGAAAGTGGTTTGCGCGGTTTGAACATCGTTGGGGGTTTGCAAGTCTGCTGAGAGGTAGAATACCGAATACTGCTTGCCCCTAACAAGCACCAGAAAAAGCGGAAAGTAGATCGCGGCGGCCATTCTATCCCTCTGCGGCCCCACGCTGCTCCCAAGACCGAAGGCGGCACAGTATCGATGCTACGCACGCTGGTGGCCTTCACTTGCGCCAGATAGGTTTTCAGGGAGATAGCCGATACGGAGCAGGTCATGCTTGAGCGACACGTCTCAACCTTTCTCTCTTGTCCGAGGCGCTCGCTCCGGCGGGCAAAACATCATTGTCCAAAGAGCACCGAAAAGAAGGCTTGGTTTCGCTTCTTTGCATTTTCAAGCAGGGTTTCGTATCCGAATGCCTGAATGAACACGCGTTGATTGGCGTGGCAGCGAACGAACACTTTAGGGTTCCAATCATTTATAAAATCGTGCTGCTGGAGAACGCCAATTAAGCTAGGCGCAAATCAGCAACTACATACGCCAGCCTACGTACTACGCCGGCGAACGAAAAATGTGTCCCGTCTGTTCTTGCTACGCCGGTAGCGGTCGCCTTGGCTACTGTATTGATCACTTGCAGTGCGGGGTCGCTCTTTTCCGACCCGAAGACATAATCGTTTCTGCTCGGTCTTTTGAACTCGACCACGTCAAAGTCGTCGCATTCTCGTCGCCGAGCACCATACTATCATCGAAGAAGAGAAGATCGGTGACTTTGTCACCGCTACGTCGCCGCCCGCCATGCAGAATTCTATCGCTGGAGATGTAAGGCATAAACGCCAGGGCGTCATCGACGAGCCAAAGATTATGCTCGAAGTAGTTCAACGAGACGTTGTCGTTGAAGCGCTTGAATACAAGATCGTGAATTGCATCTTCGGGAGCGTGTCGTCCGTCACCTTGGAATTTGCGTGCGGCCTCCACTAGGTCGATTATGTTCCTGCGATGGATTTACATATTCCGCCAACGCTTCTTTCTTGCTTTCGTCAATCTGCGTCTCAACAGCGCGAGCGAGCTGCGCCTGCGCGCAGGATGCGTTGAGCGTCGGCTCGGTGGCGTGTGGACGGATGCCGGGCTTTCGCTCGCCGATATTGCCCAGGTCGCATATCTCGATCCGCTGCGCCTGCCGCCGGGCACGGAGCCGGGACTCGAAGCGCATCGCGCCTATGATCCGCCGC
>Ga0209589_1007396_pt1 | contig 17682 bp, 4 predicted proteins | sample CowpeawhiteBW_FD_187525 | JGI IMG/M metagenome (GOLD analysis project Ga0209589, IMG submission 187525) | Root nodule microbial communities of legume samples collected from California USA - Cow pea white BW (SPAdes) (version 2) | ecosystem: Host-associated > Plants > Roots > Nodule | place: USA...
CTGCAGCTCAAGGCAAGGCAAAACTTTTTCTGAAAATGGCAAGGAACTCTAGGTTTAGGGCAGACCTAAGAATTTTATACATTGGGCCGGCCTTAGGCCCACTCACAAGGGCAGCCCATCAACTTTAGGGCAGAATATGAAAATGGGGCCTTACAGAATAGGTAAACTAATTCTTGAGAAAGTGAAAATTTTTTTATTTGCATATATTGGTATAACTATTATTCATAATTAGAGAGAAATTTTTATATTCTATCCAACACCAATTATTTTGTGGGAACATGCAAAGTAAAAAGTCGTTCATAATTAATATTCTCAAAATTAAAAAACTAAACATGTTGAAAGTAGGTATTCCAAGTTGTAAAAGCTTCTTCAAGAAGCTAAGTTAAAAATGACATAATGGACAACTATATATGACAGTGCATTGAGACACCAAAAATAATTACTTTCTTTATAATTAATAACTTGGAAGAACAAAAATTTCTTCAATTTTGAGTAATAAGAGATTGCTTCGTGGAAGATTAACTTTGAAAAATATGAGAACTTTTCAGCATTGTACAAAACTTCTTCGAGAAGCTACCTAAAATTTTACAAAATAAAAATCATAATAGGCTTTCTGTAGGAATGTTGAAGAGATACATATATGACTGTGCTTTTAGAAAAACTTTGCAAAATGTGAGAACTTTTCAAACCTTTTACAATCCTTCTTCAGGGAATTACATAAATAAATGTAATAAAATAGAAAACTATAATTATAAATTATAAATGATAACACAAAAAATTACTGTTAGAAGGATATAATTATGCAAATGTAACATACTTTAGGTTGAAATGCACATAGATATATGACATTGCATTCAGACACAAAAAATAATTACTTTCTTAATATGCCATAATTAATGAGAAAGATGTCTTGGAAGAGAGAAAACTTTCTTAAATTTTGAGAACCATGAGTTGTCAGTGCATGGAGCCCAATAAACATTATTTCTTTAATAAGTAATGATGGATACCTGAAAAGTAACATTGAAAAATTTAAAAGTTAATATTGATTGTTTTTAATATTAATTACTTTCTTGGAAGATGAAAAAGCTTCTTGAAGAAACCTACAAACTAAAAAAAAAATCTTATGTTAGGTTGGTAATTTATGTAATACATTTTTTGTGTGAGTGATAAATATTTTATATAATAAAGATAACTAAACTTAAATTTTAAAGTTCATTATTTATTATCCAAATTACAAATTATAAAAAAAAATTGATAGATAATGCAAATAACTTTAGATAATGTGAAGAAAATGAAATAATATGTAAGATGTAAGACCCAATATTTTCTGCCCTAAATTAAAAGGGCTGCCCCATGTGAGTTGGGCCTAAGGGTTGGCCCAAAGAGAAACAAACCCTAAGTCTGCCCTAAACCTCATTCCTCTCACTTTGTTGAAACAGATTTCCTAACCCCCTTGAGTAGCCGTCACCCTCTCCGATAGGGTTCAGCCTTGGAGCTCCGTGGCACTTGTTCGAGCCAGTTTCGTTCCACGTAAGTTGCATCCCATCCCATACCTCTCTTGTTTAGCACAGTTGCTTCCAGTTCCAACTAGGGTCGTACTAAGTGGCTTCATGTCCTTCTGCTCTTTTGTTTCTAGCTCGCTAAACTGCTCTAGGAGCTGCTGCCTTTCTCTGTTTACACCCAAGAACCCAGCTGTTGGCCATTTTCTAGGTAAGGGAAGCTAGAACCCTCTGGTTGTGTGATGTGTTTTCTGTGATTGTGTGTTTGTATCGGGATTGGTTGAGATTGCATGTTATTGTGAACGTGTGAGATGGTTGGAAATATTATTGGGTGCGAATGTATAGCTGATGCAGGTTGAACAGTGGCGTAGTCTGTTGATCTCGCCCAAGCGACTTGGTCCCGCCTAGGCGAGACTTGCAGAGAACCAACCTCAGCACGCATTCAAGCTCTCGCTCAGGCGGAGGGTCTTAGTTTTGAGCGTGGTGTTATCTCGCTCAGGCGAGAGACGCTCGCCTAAGCGAGCTTGCGTGGGAGTTCGAGGATAGGTCGCTGCAGTTGCAGCCCAGGCGAAGGGCATCACTTTTGGGCGAGGAGCGCGCTCGCTCAGGCGAGGGAGGACTCGCCTAAGCGAGTACGCGAGAAACACCCGTTCGCCTCTGTCGCGATCTCGCCTAACCGAGGGCTTGTCGCTTAAGCGAGAGGACCCCTCTTACCTGAGTGAGGGCCTCTGGCCTAAGCGAGGGTTGGGCGAGAGAATGTGTGGATACTGTTTGGAATCCTTATTTGAGGTATTAAATACATGCTTGGTTGTAATGCTATGTTAAAATATGAAATGAATGAGTATACATGAAATGGGAGGGCGTATGAGTTGTGATTTATGAGCTCTAACTTGATGTGAGTATGATATATGTAAGAGATGATTCATGGAATTGAAATTATGAGTTTGGTATGAGTTCGACATGAGACATGAAAGGGGTTGGTATCAATGTGGCATGATAATGATATGAGACGGAGTTCCATATTCATGGTTCGAGAATAATGAGTTGATATGGTTTGGTTGGGAATACGCAAGAGGTGAATTATGAGAAACTATATGTGATGTATATGTGTGTGTATATATATATATATATATGTGTGTGTGTGTGTGTGTGTGTGTGTGTGTATGCTGAATCTGTTTGATTGATTAAGAATGTTGGTTCGTGTTAGTGCGTAATTCCTTGGGATCTCTAGGTGAGATTTTCAGGGTCGTGCTTCAGTGGTCGGGATATAATCCCATGGCCCCTGTTAGTAGGTGCCCATGGTGGTGCCCCATCTGTATAACTAGGTAAGGATTCAAGGTAAGGTTGCATCCTGACACTCTAAGGAGTCAGTTAGTCTCACCTAGAGCGGACCGACTCCTGTGGTGAGAGGCCTGAAATTCATTAAGGGCTAACCTTGTGGTAAAGGAAAATTGATTCATTGTAACACATAGCTCGGGGGTGAGCAGAGGTATCCACCACAAGTGCAAGCATCCGTTGAATCCGACCAGGTTATATGTATTCGGATGAGTCGAGTCTTAGTGTATTGTTTTGGAAGGTCATAACGTGCTTGAGTGATGTATGTATAATTGACTGTGAAAGCATATCTGATTGCATGATAAAACCACTTTTGGCTCTAACTTACCCTTCTGTTTTTGTTGTGTGTCTTGCTGTGTGATACTCTCTTTTGCGATGATCATCAACTTGTTGATGTGAGCAGATGCGAGGAACACCCGTGGTCAACAGGGAGGTGATGGTTCCGCTGCTTAGTCTTTGGGTTGACTTCTACCTTTGGGCTCTTCATTTAGGGCTAAGGCCCATGTATTATTTTCTCCGGAAATTGGTTTAAGTCATTTTCATTCTCCTATTTCACTTTGTACCCGCCATCATGGTGTTTCTCTTTTATTCGTCCTCTAAGCAATTGGGATATCTGTAGGAGTGACGTTATACTCTTTTATCCTCGTTTCTTATATTATATTGTGTGACATATCATTTATTTAGCTTTATTAAATAAATGAGGTGTTACATAAGAAATGGAATTAATATATTAATACTAACATTACTAAAGTAAAAATAACACTTAAATGTGACATAGTACTTAAACACATAGAACTTTAATATTTTCATTATATCTAACATCATAACACTCAAATGCAATATGACAATCTTCTTCTAAGTCATTAGGAGTATAAACCTTCTTCCACCTACTTCCTAGTTTACATAAAAGATAGACAAAGTGCAAAAAAATGAAATGTTTTATTCTATTGGAGAAGTCATCAACATATACTTTTAAATACAATTTTTTTAGTTTATATCTAAACCTCAATGATTCATATTAATATGTTTTTGTGAAAACTGAAAAGGTCAAAAGAAAATATGTTATAAAAAAATAAATTTAAATATTTAAATTTATTTGATATGAAATGTTAATCATTTCTGGCTTGGGTGTGGCATTAATTACCTACAAAATATGTTATAAGATGAAAAAATTGATTGAGCAATGTAAATGATCATACACGTTGGAATAAAAAAGGTTTATCATTACTACAAATTAAATTTCTTCATCACTTTTCAAATTATATTTAAAAAATTTTGAAATACAAAAAAAAAAACCTAGTGTCAATGACATCGAATGACAGTTTTATGTGGCATTAACTACATAAGTTAAATTACAAATATTATTAAGTGTTATTTCAAAAGTAATTAATTTTCAAATTTTAAATAGAAAGAGATTTCATGAGTTGGAATTAGAAAAAATTTGCAAATGTTTCTTGAGCAGTGCAAAACGTTAGATTATCTTGGACTACGCTTACATTAAATGTAATTGTAATCTTGGAATATGAAAAGCATTAATGACAGTAAAATATTTAATTTCTTAATATTTTTTAATTTAATTCTATTTAATTAGTAATAATTAATTTTATCCATTAATTTCATACATTGACTTTTATTTCATATTATTAAAGAATATATTATGATACAAAAAATCATATTAACATGTTATCTTTAAAATTTGAACAATATTTTAAAAAGTTCTTATTATTTATTTTTTTTGTCCATTACTTTCATTAAAGTTCTTAACAATTTAATTAATGTCTCTTCCGAAAGTATATAAAAGAACAAAAATTTTGACAGATTACTTGATATTTTTGAGAAGATAATAAACTACATATATTAAAACAATGGTAGATTATAAAGAACTTTTACATACATGTTTGTTTTTCACTCTAAACTTCGAAAATAACATAACCCTTCTCCTTTAGTGAGTGAAAGGCATAAAACTTTTTCTAGCCACGACCTATCTTCACAGACGTTGCTGTTATCACCAAATTGCACTGGACTTCGCCTAGTGGTCCATGACACACAATAGTTGAAAGTCCATTGTTGCGAAAATACCTCACTAAGTCTTTTTTATTGTAAAAAAAACCAACCTGCATTCTTCAAATAAATCATCCATCTCCAAAAAAAAGAAATTATATTTAGTGGAAGAAGAAAAGATTCAAAAAATTTGGGAGATAAAAAGCTTGTACCTTTGTATGGAAGACGAAAAAATTGTACCTTTGTTGTTTTCTTTGAGCAATTCATTCATCTGAAAGAAAACCTTCATTATTATAATCTTCTAGACGCAAAAAACAAATTCTACAAAAGAAGAAAACATCCATTCATTAGAGAAAAAATACATAAAAATGGTAGAAGCAGAAAAGATCCAAGAGAAAAAAAAAAGGTTGTACCTTTGTTGTCTTCTTCAAATATGTCATCTATCTCGAATAAAAACTTCATTCATCACAACAAAAAAGACATGCAGAAGTACTTAAATCTGGTAGAAGTAGAAAACATCAGAGAGAAGACAAAAAAATTGTACCTTTGTTGTCTTAAACAGATGAACGATCTACCAGATTTAAAAATATGTTGAGGAATTAAAATTTAAATCAAAACTAAAGAATAAAAGCTTAGAAAAACAAACAATCAGATCTTAGAGAAGAAGAGAATATCAGCCAAAAGTACGAAACTTACTTACCTTTATTGTCGTCATCAAAGAGTGAAAGGTTAAAATATTCAACCTTTAATATGTAGAAGAACGAAAATACGAACAACAAAGTAAATCTGAGAAAAAAACACCAATCAAACAGATAAATGCAACAAAGTAAAGTAGATATGAAAACAAAAACATTTATCCAACAAAAAAATAGAACAAAAATAAGTAGATCTTAGAGAAAAATATCCATAAAAAAGAAAAATAATAGAAAAAAAATTAGATTTGAGAAGATGGTAGAAGAACGACAAAAATCAGAAGTTGTTACCCTTTTTTTAGTAGGGTGAAGATCCTCAAGAATCCTAGAGGAAAACATCAATCCAGAAAAAGTATATCTGAGAAGAACAAATTCATCCAATAGTAGATCTGAAAAAATACACTAAACAAAAATAAGTAGATCTTAGAGAAAAATTACCATGAAAAAAAAAAATAGAAAACAAAGTAGATCTGAGAAGATGGTAGAAGAACGAAAAAAAATAGAATTCTTGTTACCTTTTTTGTATTCGTCAAGTTGCTCAAGGCTCTCAGAGCAAAACATCAACCAAAAGAAAGGTAGATCTGAGAAGAAAAAATAAATCGAACAATATACATTGAAAAGCAAATCTGAGAGCAAAGAAATCATTCAACAGAGAAAATAGATTTGAGAGAAAAACCTAAATCCAACAAATCTCGTACCAAAAGAAAAGTAGATTTAAAAGAAATATGTAGATATCAGAGAAAAATATGCATCAAACAAAAAATAATAGAAAGAAAAATATCTGAGAAGATTGTAGAAGAACAATAAAAATAAGAAGTGGTTACCTTTTTTTAAGCACCATGAAGGTGCTCAAGAATATTAGAGGAAAAAATCAACCAAAACCAAAGTAGATCTGAGAAGAACAAATCCATACAACAGTAGCTCTGAGACAAAAACTTCGATCCAACACATTTGGTCAACAAAGAAAAGTAGATCTGAAAACATTAACCTCACATTTAAACAAAAAAAAGTTAGCATAAACACAAAAATCACTTACATAAAAGAAAATATAAGAAGAAGATGAACTCTTTGCTTGAGAAAACTGCAAAAAATCGAAAGCTGGGTAAAAAAATGAACTTTAAATACAACTTACATGTTTCTGCAACCAAAAAGATAAAAGTTCAAGTCTTTTGCTCTTTTCAGACTCTTGCATGTCTTCAAACTCTTCATCTGAAGCATTTAAACAAAAAAAAGTTAGCATCAACACAAAAATCACTTAGATAAAAGAAAATATAAGAAGAAGATGAACTTTTTGCTTTAGAAAACTGAAAAAAATCGAAAGTTGGGTAAAAAAATGAACTTCACGTACAACTTTCATTTTGCAACCAAAAATATCAAATCTTGGCCGTGACTCATCTTCTACTCATTTCATTCATCTGAAAATAAACTGAAATCAAATAGCAAAAATAGAAAGATATCTGAATGTTTGAGTGGGAAAGAGAAAAATGAAGCTGAATAGGTTATGTTCGCCATGGTGTTATTTGTGAGTGAGAAGAAGCTGAAGATTATCTGGAAACCATGGTCTTGTGTGCGATTGAGAAAGAGAGAGAGAAGAAGCTTAAGTGGTTTGAATGTGTGAGTTAGAAAGAGAGAGAATAAACTGAAGAAGTTTGAATGTGTCTGAGTGAGAAAGAGAGAGAAGAAGCTGAAGAGGCTTGAATGTGAGTGAGTGAGAAAGAGAGAGAAGAAGTTGGAGAGGTTTGAAAGAGGCTGAGAAAAAAGGAATTGCGTGTGGGACACGTAGGGTAAAAAAAAAATAGTGAGAGAGTGTTTGGTTTTTGATTTAATTTTTAATCTTCAAAATTTTGAGAGATTGACATGTATCCCTTTTTTCCTGTTGTAGAAAAAAAAATTTGAATAGAAGTGGTCCAAAAATATTAAAAAATTGAAGAAGTTGTCATTTGTTAGTTCATAATTGTATATAGTATTATATATATATATATATATATATATATATATGTATATATCATTTTGTTTCTTCTTTCAAAATCTTTCATTGAAATACCTATTTTAAATTGTTTTAATTGGTTGTAAATGGTATTGTAAATCCAAATTCGTGCTTCATTGACAGTATTAGAAACTATAATTGATAAAATGTCTTATTCTATAAAGACTACAATTTCTTATGCAGGATTTGCCATTACATTCTTGAAAACATTTTTATGTATTGAGTTCTTTCAGGGAGGTCAAATTCATTGTTCCATTCGACGTACTCTATGTATAATGACTTCATAATACTCAAATCAAATGCAAATTGGACATGCAAAATAATCCATCTAAAACTTATTAAGTTCAAAAAAATTAGGTTTACAATCATTCTTACCATTCCACCAACAATCATTCTATTTATAACAAGACCAATCCTTCTACCACAACCAGCAAGAAAATAAATACTACAAATTGAATACCGAAACTCAACTGAACAAACTATGAAACCCAAATGAAAATCAACTTATTTTATCCGAATTAACTTAGGAGATAAAATTTTGGAATTTTTTTTTAAACTATGACGCCTCTGGATGCTTCCTCGGAGAAATCAAACCCAAACTTATAAACTCCAGAAAAGAAACCTTTGGAAGAAAAAAAGAGATACACAGTGAATGCTTTTCATGTAACTTTAAAAAAGTCGATTTAAATATAATTTATGTTTATAATTTCAGTTTCAGTATTAATTGGTATATTATATTATTAATACTATAATTTATTATTATATTTAGTATTAATATAAAACAATATTATCTACTTTTAATTAATTTGTTATAAAAAATAACTGCAATTAGTTATTTAATTTTTTCATATTATTAAACTTTTTTATTAAATATTATATTTAAATAACTATACATAACTATATACTTAAATAAAATTATATAAAGAAATGAATCATATTGAAATAATAATGATTAATTATATACGTAGTTAGTAGTTATTAATTAACTTACTTATATATTTTTTACATTATCATTTTTAAATGGATAAATGAATTTATGTAAGTAAAAAGTAAAATATAGGTTTAGTTTAACAAACAAAATACTTCACTTAAGCACAAATATCATAATTATTTTCATAAGAACATTTAATTGTTAAATTTTTTTGTGAGTAAAAGTTAAATTAATGTTTATGCAATTAATATATTTTAATTACTTAAAAAGCATAAATATTAACATTAATTAAAGAATATTAGTTGTAAATTTAATATAATTAATTGTTTATTTAATTTAATTTTTGATACAATCATTTGCATTACTATCTCATTTATAATTTTTATTTCAAACTTTAGATATTTAAAAAAGAAATCACTATTTTTATATAGTTTAAATTATAAAAGTTTTTTTTACTAAAAGTATAAATTAAAATGTATATATTTTAAAAAAATAAAATTATATGGTTTTATTTAATTTTTTAATATACATAATGGTTCCACATGTAATCATAATACTTATTGTAAATTTTTAATTACATAACATTAAAGTATTATATGGTAAGAAAAATTTCTTAATACATATTCTTATACTTAATGTAAATTTTTAATTACATAACATTAAAGTATTATATGGTAAGAAAAATTTCTTAATACATATTCTTATTTGGGATATTGTATTACAAATGAATTATGACATTCTAAAATTGTTAATATCATTAATTATTAGTACCGATAGAGGTTGTATATAATAAAATAAATGAATTCCTTTTTTTTCATAGTCATATAAATTTTAAATACAAAGCCATAACTTACAATACATGATTATCTCTAAAGTAAAGAAAAGAGGATATATTTTTTTATATATAAGTTTTTTTTTTTTTTATTTAGGTTGTGACCAATGTCATTCTTTTTCATGTTCATGACCTACGCGGATCGGTCAAATGTAAATTCTAAATTTCTGATCAAAATCTAACAAAAAAATAAAAAATGGAAGTGGTTAAAAAACCTTCTATACTTCTAATTACTTGAAAGAAGGTTATCAAACAATGTTTAAATATAATGACATTAAATATAATTTAAATATAAAATTATAAATTTTAGTATTGTTATTTTGTCATTTATTGAAAACTTGCATTTATAATAAAAAAATACATTTTAAAATGTACGAGTATAAAAACTAGTAAAATACACAGATTACGATACTTCAATAACTAAACTTTTAAATCTTTGATGTATCTTTTGAATCTAAGAGTATTTAAGTCTTTAACATATTTTTATTTAAATTAAAGGGATTTAATTTATTTAATACCTTTTTTGCAAACTTATTTATTTCAAAAGTATTTATTATAAATTTAAAAAATTAATTAATTTTAAAGATCCAATGTAATTAAGAAATTAATCTAAATTAATTTTCGTTATGAATTTTTATGTGTTTATAAATTACTGTGCATTAACTTTTTCTTTATCGGTTGTTTTTATTTACTTATTTTGTGAATAGTTTTTTTATTATTGATATTTATTTTTGTTAGAAAAAATAAATAAATTTAAAACCAAAAATCAAATAAAAAATCATTTAAAAGATAAAATTAATAAAATAATTATTTAAAGAGATAAAATTAAAACAAAATGTGTAAACTAAAAGAAAAAAATTTATTTATTTAATGATATATATATATATATATATATATATATATATATATATATAATTTATATAAAAAATTTATTCGTGTATGGTTTTGCTTAAATAAACTCGTTCTTAAATACTTAGAATAAACTGATTTAAAAACGTAAAATGAACTGATTTTCTTTGTTAACCCATATAACATGTGTATTTCAATTTCTAGAAAAAATAAAAGGAGATAGCTTTTATAAAACTCTTTACAAACAAATTATTTTATCTTTTAAATTATTTATTGTCTATTGTTTCTTATTGACAAATTAAGCATTGCACACATCGTAAGGAGTGTGCGGTCATGAGATAGCAAGTCCTGACAGAATATGGTTGTAGTGTCTCAGTCATAAGAAAGTGTATCCAAGTTTTCATTACACAAATCCAATCGTCTTTTCCTTTGCCATATTTTCACCCATTCTTCTTTTTGTCTTGCCTTCATCACAAAGAAAGAACCAAAGATAAACCCATCCACTCCGGATGGTCTGTCTCATTTAGCTCACTTCTTTAGCTTCAAGTTTACAAATGTATGACTTTCCTTAATCACCAAGTCACCGACATAGTTATGTCTCTCTGTGCTTGATACTGGGGTCTTATTAGTGTTCCTCTTGGTCAATACAGTTTGTGTCCAAAAGCATGGGATACACTGTGTTCTTGAACACCTCTTTCCTCCTTGTGATATGTTCTTTTATGATTATTCATTTCCACACCCCGGAAACTGAAGTAGTGGTTGTAGCCAAAATTTCAACCTTTGGTAGCAGCAATGAGCAAGAATGTGAGAGCTTAGCCAGCCTAGATGACTTCAAAGCCAAGTGCCTGTACCTGAAATCCAACGATCCTTGTGCTCCTCAGGGCTATATTGATTATCTATACCTTTTCTATTGCCAAATTGGTGGTTACCCTTCATTGGGTTACACCCTTTTATTTCTTTGGCTCCTAATTCTGTTCTATTTATTGGCTAATACAACTTCTCAATACTTTTGTCCCTCCCTAGAAAGCTTGTCAAAATTACTAAGGTTGTCCCCTACAATTGCTGGAGTCACCCTCCTCTCACTTGGCAATGGTGCCTGTGACGTTTTCTCTAGCCTTGTCTCTTTCCAGGGAAGTGGGACACGCAGCGTTGGTTTCAACACAGTTCTTGGGGGTGTTTCGTTTGTATCCTGTGTTGTGGTGGGGACTGTGAGTATTGCAATACGTCAAAAGAGGGTTCAAATTGATAAGTCAGCGTTTGTGAGAGACGTCTATTTTCTCCTTTTGGTTCTTTTTACCTTGTTTGGTATTTTGATCTTTGGCAAGATCAATGTTCTTGGAGCAGTTGCTTTTACTATGATGTATGCTGTGTATGTAGCTATTGCTTATGTCTCTTCCACCCGATGGAAGGAAGGTGTTGCAGGTGGTGGTGGTGGTGGTGATGCTGCTGAGAGGGGTGGTGTTGGTTGCGGCAATGATTTGAATTTGCCTCTTCTCATTGGTGTGAAGAAAGAAGCAATTGATTGTGCTGAAAATGATGCTGGAGAAAATGGATTAAATGCGGAGAAGTATTGTTGCTGTACGAGATATTTAATGTGTCGAGTGCCACTTTATGTTCTGGAGGTGCCCCTTTACTTGCCTAGGAGATTGACAATTCCTGTTGTGAGTGAAGAGAGATGGTCGAAAGTGTACGCAGTGTTTTGTGTTATGCTAGCACCACTTCTCATGTCATTCCTATGGGGGAGTACTTATAACAGAAACAGTTTCTACAGCAAGAACCTTATTGTTTATGGAATTGGAGTTTTGGTGGGAACTATACTTGGTGTAACTGCATATTTCACAACCAAAAAGTCAGGGCCACCAAAGAAGTTCCTATTTGCATGGGTTGCAGGTGGGTTTGTGATGAGTGTGACATGGAGCTATATAATAGCTCAAGAGTTGGTGGGGTTGCTTGTTTCAATTGGGTACATATGTGGAATAAGTCCTTCTATACTAGGGTTAACAGTTATGGCTTGGGGGAACTCAATTGGGGATTTGATGACAAATGTAACTATGGCTTTAAATGGAGGGCCAGAGGGTGCTCAAGTTGCAATATCAGGTTGCTATGCTGGTCCCATCTTCAATATCCTCATTGGTTTGGGCTTTTCTCTTGTCACTTCTACATGGTCAGAGTACCCTCAACATGTTGTGATCCCTAGAGACCCTTATCTTTGGGAGACAATGGTGTTTTTGGTGCTTGGATTAGTTTGGGCACTATTTGTTTTGATAAAAAGAGATATGAAGCTTGACGGACTCTTAGGAGGAGGGCTTTTGTTTGTGTACTTTCTTTCTCTGTTTTCAAGACTGATTCAGACAGAAGGCTCACTCCAATAGTCTAATTTTATGAGTCGTTAGTTAGGTGTTTATTCTTAGTATTTTGTTTTAACATTACCCGGATATTGTTAACATATTCGTGTACCTATTACCAAAAATGACACTATTTTCGATGGAACTAGATTTCTAATAGATTGGTGACAATTTGCTGGCTGTGTGTAATCCTAAGGTGCATTTTGTATCTTCTTTTAAATTCATTTTCTGATTTCATGGTGCTTTTGACTTCTAGACAATTGCATTAAACTTGATATGCTTTATTAAAAATTAATACTTAAATAGCTATGTTTAATTAAATATCAAGGGGAATCAGTATGTTCCAATACTAATATGATATTTTGCAATCTTATTAATGGTGGTTTAATTGGTTTTGACAAATAATAAAAAAATTGTCTGTGGTTGGTGAACTAATTGATCAGTGCCGCTTTGTTGAAGTCTTTGTTATGTACTCTTTCTTCCCCACAAAGTCACTAGACTTGAAAGATTAGGTGAGGAAATTTGCTAAGGTGATAAATATAAATGGATAAAACTGATTTTGACAATCAACCGAAATAGTGGAAGAAAAATGGCTCTGAAAATTAGTGGAAGAAGTTGTAGATAAGAACACTATCAAAGCTACTTTTGGAATATAATATTAACATATTTCTTATTATTAATCATAAAATCAAGAGTTAAATTTTTTCAACGCAGTTATATTATACATTTTTATAAATTTTAATAATTTTAACAATAAACAAAGATATTAAATGTTCTTACAAACCTGAAAATATCTTAAGAATACTTCATAAAAAGCTCTTTACAACACTTTTCAACCTTTAGTCCTTTCATATAATCAAATACCCTTAACCATTTGAGCTAATATTATTCATTATCTTCTCTCTCCACATTATTTAATTTAGAGATTCCCGACCTCGTATTTATTAAATAAATATTTTTATTTATTTATTTTTCTCGGGTGTTACATTCTGTAACATCCCGCCAGGATATTACTAATTTATAAATAAATAAATAGAATAATAAAGACAACGCATTTAATAATACCTCATTTTCCCAAAACGCGGGAAAATTTTAAAACTTTATTATTCGTGCAGATAATTCAAAAGTGTTCATTACAAAACTGAAACCTCAATAACATCAAGTCACCCCTCAGGGTTTACAATTGTTTCCAAAAATAAGTAAATACATAAGAAAAGTTTTCCCCAGATAAATCCCCTCTCCGCGCCTAAGCTGCACCTGAGCCACCTGCATCACCAGCATCTGCTCCCGTGTACCGCGTACACGATCATCGCCACACACACGCAGATAGGGTGAGCTTAACAGATAAAACACATATATATACAAAACTATAAACACATATATATAAATCAGTATTCATACACATATCATCACTTAAATTAACTTCCCACATTGCCCTATATTTTTATTCTCTCAATTCAATCTCCAATACGTTTATTCGTGTTCTACTTCGTCTGCTAATTACTTCAAGGTGACTTGCTGCCATACCTATCGGCCACAACCGATAGAGCACGTGCGGGAATACATGCTACGGATCATACACCGCAACGCCAGGTAGAGTTCCCACATACGAACAAAGTCCGTATCGTCCCAAGACTACCAAACTCGTCAGCCAACAACTGAGGAGGGCAATCTATCTGGACCCATCCGTACTGGCCACAACCAGCACACTCATACCGGCCACACTCGCCAACCCGAGCCACAACTCCAGGGTTCCTCGTGTCCATCCGCCATCCCGAGCCACAACTCAAGAGATGCTATTCCGAGCCACAACTCAAGGAATACCACGTGCTTAACCCCTATCCCGAGCCACAACTCAAGGGATACGTTCCGAGCCACAACTCAAGGAACTCCAGCATCATCACCTCTGAAGCATTACCAGAAACCTTGTAGAACACCCTACGAAGTCCAACAACTGGGACTTACAGCATCTAAAACCGCCTAGCGGGGGACACGTACCGCTAGGCGCCACAGCTTCCAGACCGCCTGGCGGGGGACACGTACCGCCAGGCGCCAAGCGCCTCAACACACAAAATCTGCAACCACCGCCTGGCGGAACAGTCTACACCGCCAGGCGGACGCTGTTCCAGGGACCACGTAATTTCTTCGTCACCGCCTGGCGGACGCCCTCTTGCCGCCAGGCGCCTCCTGCACCAGGACCCCCTGTTGCCCTCCTACCGCCTGGCGGACCTAATCCTGTCGCCAGGCGCCGTATCAGAACTTGTGCAGTACTAGTTTTTTGGTCAATTTCCTTTCGCATCTTGCCCTCACACCCATCCTTAATCCCTTATACTCCTAACTCAGTATACAAATATCCCTTGACCTTTCATCAATCCATTTGGATTGTTCTCCACTTGTCCAAATGACTACCCACTTTCGATGTGCACGTATTTGATTGTCTTAATCAGAACCCCATTCTTCTCTCCATAACATACTATATTATCCAGTACCCAATACTTACTAACACCTTTGCCTCAGCATTATATTCCCTCTCATATATGTTCCCCTTCCTAATCCTCAGTGCATTTATGCATTTTTGTGGTTAAACCTCAATTCTCAAACATCAACAATATACTCTGTAAGCATTATCTTCTATGTGAAACACATTCCTATCGCACTGGAACTGCTTTCCACCAGATCATACCCTACTCTAGTATTCCACATAACCATCACACATGATTATACACTTCTGCTCTTAGACCAGTCACCCGCACTTACACGCAATCTCTCGTCTACTCTTCATTTCCACGATTTCCAATACCTATTATTCAAATCTCGCACACCCTCATTAGCATGTTACCGTAGCATTTTCGAGTTACCAATAATACTTCCGACATCAACCCCAAGTGTTCAACCCTAAAACACCTCGTCACTGTTTCATCAAATTTCTCTATCAAATTACTCTCGAGAATCGACGTACCACACTGGATCATCTCTCAAGAGCATCCTCTTGATTTTCCCAAATTAACTCACGTCAAAAGATTTAGAAAAAAACCCAAATCGCGCCTCAGCCCCGTGTCGCCTGGCGGTTCCGATCAATCCCGCCGGGCGCTTCATACAGTGGAGCCCAGAATAGTGAAAAACCCGTGTGTCGCCTGGCGGCCGGGAATGTGCCGCCAGGCGGTTTCCCCTCAGTAACCCAGTATAAGGCAAAAACGCATGCACTGCCTGGCGGCGATGTATGCCCGCCAGGCGGTTTCTGGAAATTTTCCAGAAAACACAGAAAATTGCAGAATACACAGATAAGCATCCAGTTCATACATTTCATTTTACATTATCGAAATACAAAACAAAAACAACGATTACAACTCCCCTAACCTGGTTCCTTAGCTTTCAACCTTGACAATTTGAGAAAATCACCCTTGATCACCAACGGCCACCCTTGTTTTCCCTCAATTCTGCCTTCAACTCCCTCACTCCAGCCCCTCTCACTCAAACCTCACCAATCCCTCTGATTTTCGTGCTCTAGTTTAGGTTTCTATTCCAGCTTGCCAAAACCTTGCCTAAACACTAACTTTTCCCTTTTAAACTTAGTATTTTAGGTTACTTAAAATAATAAAACGAATTTAAGTCCATTTATCTTTCAATAACTTCCATTTCTCATCATGAATGAAATGCAGCCCCCCCTTGGCCTTACTGATTCCCATTGCCTCTGTTAACCTTTCCCATTTCCATTTAAACTCACCATTAGCAAAAATAAAAACAACATAATTTCCATTTAGCCTTTCCAAGGTTTGAACCCGTGACCCCTTTGTTACCACTCAAGTGCATAACCATTTCAACCAATCATGTTTCATGCTTACCATCACAATTCAATTATCATATCATAACAGAACATGCTTACATAGATTTAAATAATAAAACAATAACACAAAAGTTAGCATACATAGGACTCGAACCCAAGTCCTCTCACACAATCAAAGTGCTCTCAACCACATGAGCTAGCACTTTTCCACGTCATACCGATCATCATTTAATGCCATATTTATTATCCCTCCCGTATTTATTAATTAATTATTTATTTAATTAATTAAATTCTGCGGGTCTTACATATTGTGCTGAGAGAAGTTCATAATAGCTGAGTATTTGTAGAGAGTAGGAGGTGATGATGACAATAGAAGTAGTGGCAAATTGTAAAACACATTAAGAAAAAACTGAACAAAGAAAGAAATTTAGGTGAAGGACAAGGCAAGAGGACTAAAAAAGGTTAAGAAGTTTGTAGAGAGAAAAAGAAAGATATGTGGATGACAAAATTGACCAGGCAAGGACTAGAAACTATCTTTCACTACAAGAAAGTTACATATTAGCGAGGGAATAATCCCTAGCGAATCCCTAGCTAATCTCTCGCAAAATGATTTAGCGAGGGATTAGCGAGGAAATAGCGAAGACACTATGTCGTAGCTAAAATATAGGTAGCTAAGTAGCTAGAGAACCACTTTGTCGCTAATCCCTAGCTAATCCCTAGCAAATCGATTGTAGTTAAACCCTGGCTAATCCCTAGCAAATTAATTATAGCTAATCCCTAGCTAATCCTTAGCAAATCGGTTGTAGCTAAACCCTAGCTAATCCCTAACAAATTGTTTGTAGCTAAACCTTAGCTAATCCCTAGCAAATTGGTTGAAGCAAATTCCTAGTTAATCCCTACCAAATAGATTGTAACTAATTCCTAGCTAATCCCTAGCAAATTGGTTGTAGCTAAACCTTAGCTAATCCCTAAGAAATCGATTGTAGCTAATTCCTAGCTAATCCGTAGCAAATTGGTTGTAGCTAAACCTTAGCTAATCCCTAACAAATCGATTGTAGCTAATTCCTAGCTAATCCCTAGCAAATTGGTTGTAGTTAATTCCTAGCTAATCCATAGCAAATCGGTTATAGCTAATCCCTAGTTAATCCCTAGCAAATTTGTTGTAGCTAATCTCTAGCAAATTGATTATAGCTAATCCCCCGCTAATTCCTAGCAAACTAGTTGTAGCTATTCCCTAGCTAATCCCTAGCAAACTTATCCCTAGCTAATGCCTACCTAAGCCCTCGCCCATTGAACAATTTAATCCCTAGAAAAATAGTAACGAATTGCATCAATCCAAAATATTCCATGCTTTTACTTGTACCTTATGAAATGCATTTTGACATAAATATAACATTAAGTATAAATCTTGCCAAACATTTTATATG